>TARA_R110000737_G_scaffold20170_1_pt1 | contig 86560 bp, 80 predicted proteins | sample TARA_R110000737 | Tara Oceans TARA_R110000737 (sample SAMEA4398027) | marine metagenome | biome: Polar Biome; feature: [SRF] surface water layer (ENVO:00010504); material: water (ENVO:00002006), including particulate matter (ENVO:01000060) such as... | depth 5 m | reverse complement strand
TGCAGCACCAATAAGAGGCGCTATTTTGTTGCCAACGGTTAGCGGTAAATCAATCCAGTGATGCTTATTCCAACTGGTGATCAAATCATTACCCCATTGCTCGTCTAGCACAGTTTTAGCGCGTAACTTTGCACCACTGGGCATGGCTCCTAAAGAGTTACCGTCCAGGTAAACTATGTTATCGGGCAACGAAAACGCTAAGCGTTTAGATGCCAGTGGATCCTCTAAATCCCATTTTTCTATTTGTTCTTGATTGACGACTTTCATGGATTACTAACTCGATTTTCTAAAGCAGATAAAAAAACTTGATACGCATTAGTCTGCGGATGGATCCAATCAAAATGCCCTGCCCCCGCCACAATTTTATACGTCAAACCACTATTACTTGCTTGACCGATTTCTACGATAGTATCGGCATCGCCTTGTAATAGGAGAGTATTTTCAGGTAAAGGGTAAGACAAAGGTGAGCCTAATCGATAAGCATTTTGTTTTTGCTCAGTATCTCCGCCGAAAAAAGCTGAAGTGGCAGTTTGACAACTATTTTGTCCTTTAGAATAGTTAACCACATCAACGATTGCCGCCAAACCAATTACGCCTTTGACCCGTTCATCACCTTTAAATAAATTTCTTTGGGGTGAGCTCGCTAATAACGCTAGGTGTCCGCCGGCAGAATGGCCAACGAGCACGATATTTTTCAAATCAATAGGATAATCTCTAAATGATTGGGCAAAGCTCACGCCTTTGAGTACATCATTCAGGCTACCGGGCCAACCTCCCCCAGCATCCCCAGTACGTCGATACTCCAGGGACCAAACTGCAAAGCCTTGTTGCGCTAATGACTGACTAAATGCAGCGCTATGTTTAATATTATAAGCATTCAACCAACACCCTCCGTGAATGAATATAACCAATGGCGCTTTATGCTGATCTCCGTCTGCATCGCTAACTTTTGGCAAGTACAAGCGGCCGTATTGCAATGGCGAATTTCCATATGCTAATTGTATACTGCTGTCGCTTCCCTCATCGAACATAGTCGTATTGAGCGCCATAACTTGATCAAAGCTGACATTACTGAGTAGAGTCGAACCCCGTTTGACTGACTCCAATGCCTTATCTTGGTTCGCACTATTTTGCTTAAATGGGGTATCTGCGCAGGCGCTTAATAAACCGAGAAAAATAGCAAAAATAGTGAGATGTATAAATTTCATATTATTTCCATAGCGCTAGAACACCAAGCAATATAACCGTTTAATCAGTTATATTATCAACATTAGAACTAATTTATCACGATACTATACAATGAGTTACAGGAAGAAAAAAAGCAGGATAAGAAGATGGCGCCGAGACGCCACCTGTCGTAATGAATAGCAATATTGCGTTAGTTGAGCATTTCAAATGCGATTGCGGTTGCTTCACCGCCACCGATGCAAATAGCAGCAACGCCTTTTTTCAAATTACGTTGCTTCATAGCATGTAATAAAGTCACGATAATACGCGCACCTGATGCACCAATTGGGTGACCTAAAGCGCATGCTCCGCCCTTTACATTGACTTTAGCAGGATCGATTCCTAATTTACTCATACCCAGCATAGTCACCATGGCAAAAGCTTCGTTTATCTCAAACAAATCAACGTCATCTTTTGACCAACCGGTTTGGGCGAATAACTTTTCCATTGCACCTACTGGTGCCACGGTAAAGTTTTCTGGCTCTATCGCATTTGAACTATGCCCAACAATACGAGCCAACGGTGTATATCCTTGCGCTTTAGCCTCTGATTCACTCATTACTAATAACGCGGCAGCACCATCAGATATGGAGCTTGAATTAGCTGCCGTCACGGTGCCATCTTTGGTAAATGCAGGACGCAGTGAAGGTATTTTCTCAGGACGCGCATTACCTGGCCCTTCATCGTTTTCAATCACAACCTCACCTTTGCGAGATGTAATAGTGACCGGCGTAATTTCGTCTTTAAATAATCCATTGGCAATAGCGTCATTGGCTTTTGTCAACGAACTTAACGCAAACTCATCCATTTGCTCGCGCGTGATGTTTTCTTCATCAGCTTTAGATTGAGCAAAACAACCCATGGCTTTGCCATCATAAGCATTCTCGAGACCATCTAACATCATGTGATCCAGCATCTGGCCGTGGCCCATACGATAGCCTTGACGTCCTTTTGGCAAGATATAAGGCGCATTAGTCATGCTTTCCATACCACCAGCGACCACTACTTTGGCGCTTCCCGCTTTGATCAAGTCGTGGGCTAACATCACCGCCTTCATACCAGAACCACACACTTTATTGAGTGTGATTGCGCCGCTTGCTAAAGGAAGGCCAGCTTTTATGCTCGCCTGACGTGCAGGGGCCTGGCCGAGGCCTGCTGGCAAAACGCAACCCATGATAACTTCATCTACTACAGGTCTATTAGCGCCGGCTTCATCTAACACCGCTCGGATAGCACTCGCCCCCAAATCACATGCACTTAGTGCCGACAAGCCGCCCATGAACCCACCTAAAGGGGTGCGTTTCGCACTTACAATTACCACCGAATCGCTACTCATTTTGCTCTCCTCAATATTATTTCGATACACCCGCGTCATTTTAAGTCAATAAAAACGCGGAGTTAGTTAACGTAACGTAAAAATACAACAAATAAAACCAGACTTCTTTTTACAAAAATAAATGAAAGAGAAATATTTTTTATCTATCGATGTTGACGAATTGTAACTCATACTTTACCTTACATTAACCTACACCTTACGTTAACGTAAAGGTTGGCGTAATAAATATTTACCTAATAACCCATAATTTTGTCACAAGGCCGAACCATGACCGAAAAAATTTACACGATAGGCGAATTAGCAAAAAATCTTGATATCACTTCACGTTCAATTCGTTTTTACGAAGAATCAGGACTACTCAACCCTACGCGTAATGGACAAAATCGAGTTTATAAGAAAAAAGACAAAGTACGTTTGAAGCTAATATTACGCGGTAAACGCTTAGGTTTTTCCTTAGCTGAAACCAAGACCCTATTTGACTTATATGACAGCAATCAAAATTCAGAAGCGCAACTAGAGGCCATGCTTAGTATGACTGAGCAAAAACGTATCGTGATGAATCAACAACTAGAAGATATTAAAGCCTTAATGATGGAGCTTGATGATGTAGAAGCCCGTTGTAAAGACGAACTGACCACAATTAAGCAAGGAAAAACAGCATGAATGCCCCCTACCCTACTCTGAACTTTGGTCTTGGCGAAGACATCGATATGTTACGCGAGCATGTATATAACTTCGCTCAAGGTGAGATAGCACCACTAGCTGATAAATCAGATTTAGAAAATAGCTTTCCTAATCAATTATGGCCAAAACTAGGCGAAATGGGCCTTTTAGGTGTGACAGTTGCCGAGCAATATGGTGGCTCTAATATGGGTTACTTAGCCCATGTTGTGGCAATGGAAGAAGTCAGTCGTGCATCTGCCGGTATTGGCTTAAGTTACGGCGCTCATTCAAACTTATGTGTTAATCAAATTCATAAAAATGGATCTGAGGCGCAAAAAGAAAAATATCTACCTAAGTTGGTCAGTGGAGAACATATCGGAGCCTTGGCGATGAGTGAACCTAATGCAGGCTCCGATGTAGTCAGTATGAAGCTGCGCGCTGATAAAAAAGGCGACCACTATATTCTCAATGGTAATAAAATGTGGATCACTAACGGACCAGATGCCCATACTTTTGTGATTTACGCCAAAACCGATCTTAGCGCAGGTTCAAAAGGGATGAGTGCGTTTATCGTTGAGCGTGGCACTGAGGGTTTTAGTCAAGCACAAAAACTCGATAAGTTAGGCATGCGTTCATCTAATACCTGCGAACTGGTCTTTATTGATTGTCCTGTTCCTGCTGAAAACATGATCCGTAATGAGGGGGATGGTGTCCGCGTGCTAATGAGCGGATTAGATTATGAACGCCTTGTTCTATCTGGTGGTCCGCTTGGGATTATGCAAGCCTGTATGGATTTAGTGGTGCCTTATATTCACGACCGTAAGCAATTTGGACAGTCCATAGGAGAGTTCCAACTGGTACAAGGTAAGGTTGCCGATATGTACACTCAAATGAATGCCGCTCGGGCCTATGTATACACAGTCGCGCGTGCGTGTGATCGGGGCGAAACAACCCGCAAAGATGCAGCAGCCGTTATTCTATATTCAGCAGAATTGGCGACAAAAATGGCCCTTGATGCTATTCAACTTCTTGGTGGCAACGGTTATATCAATGAATTTCCAGCCGGTCGCTTACTACGTGATGCGAAGCTGTATGAAATTGGCGCGGGAACATCAGAAATTCGCCGTATGTTAATTGGTCGCGAACTATTCAAAGAGTCAGCTTAACTTAACTTGAAAAAGCATATAACTCACATCGCGTGTTAAACGTTACTTTGCAACACAGTGCCATCAGCGAACTTGACGGCCATTAATTTGGAGCAATACCGTGCCCCGCATAATCAGTAAAATAAATTCCAAATCACAAGAGTTTGTAGAAAACGCAGCGCATATGCAGGCGCAAATAGATGATCTAAACGAAAAAATTAGTTTGATCAAGCAAGGTGGTGGCGAGAAAGCGAATAAGCGCCATACCGATCGAGGTAAATTGCTGCCAAGAGTGCGTATTGATGAATTACTGGATGCAGGCTCTCCATTTTTAGAAATATCTCAACTGGCGGCATGGGAAGTCTACGACGACTATGTGCCCAGCGCTGGCGTTATTGCAGGTATCGGTCGAGTTTCAGGTATCGAATGTATGATAGTCGCCAACGATGCCACGGTTAAAGGTGGAACCTACTACCCTTTAACCGTGAAAAAGCATTTACGCGCGCAAACCATCGCGCAACAAAACAACTTACCCTGTATCTACTTGGTTGACTCAGGTGGTGCCAACCTACCCCGTCAAGATGAAGTGTTTCCTGACAGAGAGCATTTTGGCCGTATCTTTTTTAATCAGGCCACCATGTCAGCACAGAACATACCGCAAATTGCCGTCGTAATGGGTAGTTGCACCGCCGGAGGTGCATACGTACCAGCCATGGCAGACGAATCAATTATCGTGAAAAACCAAGGTACTATTTTTCTCGGTGGGCCGCCTTTAGTTAAAGCCGCTACGGGCGAAGTGGTCACAGCTGAAGAATTGGGTGGTGGGGATGTGCACTGCAGAACATCGGGTGTGGTTGACCATTTAGCCAACAACGATCAGCACGCACTACATATCGCCCGAGATGCAATTGCACGGTTGAATCGCGTTAAACCTTTGGCTTTGGATGTTAAGACGAGCGTAGAACCGTCTTATCCTAAAGAAGATATTTACGGCATTATCCCTAAAGATTCGCGCCAACCTTACGACGTTCGCGAAGTTATTGCCCGGGTGGTTGATGGTTCCGAATTTGACGAATTTAAAGCACTTTACGGCAGCACATTAATTTGTGGGTTTGCACGTATATTCGGCTATCCAGTCGGTATTATCGCCAATAATGGAATTTTATTCAGTGAATCAGCGCAAAAAGGCGCCCACTTTATTGAGCTTTGCACCCAGCGCAAAATTCCACTTATTTTCTTGCAAAACATCACCGGTTTTATGGTCGGCAAGCAATATGAGGCAGGCGGCATAGCAAAGCATGGCGCTAAAATGGTGACAGCGGTCGCATGTGCTAACGTCCCGAAATTTACCGTTTTAATTGGCGGTAGTTTCGGCGCGGGTAATTATGGCATGTGCGGTCGAGCCTATGACCCTCGTTTTATGTTTATGTGGCCTAACGCACGCATATCGGTAATGGGTGGTGAACAGGCTGCAGGCGTACTCTCCCAAGTTAAACGCGAACAACGTGAGCGAGCAGGCGAGACTTGGAGTGACGAAGAAGAAAAAATCTTTAAACAACCCATTATTGATAATTACGAACATCAGGGACACCCCTATTACGCCTCAGCTCGCCTTTGGGACGACGGTGTAATCGACCCAGCTGATACACGCATGGTACTTGGGCTGTCAATTTCGGCCAGTTTAAATAAACCAATTGAGGACACCCAGTTTGGGGTGTTCAGAATGTAAGGAGGCTTGAGTATGGACAACCCAATAATCCCAAATACGGTAACAGACCATGTAACCTGTGAAATTGACCAACGTGGAGTGGCGACTGTTACCCTAAATAGGCCCGAGGTCCACAATGCTTTCGACGACGTTTTAGTTGCTCGTTTAAGCGAAATATTCACTCAACTTGGCAATAACCAAACGGTACGCGCAGTCATTCTTGCTGCGACAGGTAAAAGTTTTTGCTCGGGCGCTGATTTAAACTGGATGAAGCGCATGGCGACATACACCTATGAGCAGAACCTAAGCGACGCTAACAATCTAGCCACTATGTTGCACACGCTTAATACCTTGCCTAAACCAACCATTGCTAGAGTGCAGGGTGCTGCATTTGGTGGCGCTGTAGGCTTAATCGCCTGCTGTGATATGGCGGTAGGCAGTAAGTTAAGCAAGTTCTGCTTAAGTGAAGTTAAATTGGGGTTGATACCGGCCACGATTAGTCCGTATGTCATTCAAGCGATCGGCGAACGAAATTCGCGACGTTACTTTACCACCGCCGAAGTATTCTCTTCGCGCCGAGCCAGACGCATCGGTTTATTAAGTGAAAGTGTCACCGAAGAAGAGCTAGATAGCACTATCGATAGCATGTTAGATAATATTCTTAAAAATGGTCCCCATGCCGTATCCGCAGCCAAACAGCTGATATTTGATGTGGTAAACCGTGTTCCTGATGAGACTCTTAGGAATACAACCAGCGAACGCATTGCTAAAACGCGGGTATCAACCGAAGGCCAAGAAGGTCTAGGTGCCTTTTTACAAAAACGTCGACCCAATTGGTATATCTCATGATTAAAAAACTCCTAATTGCCAATCGTGGCGAAATTTGTTGCCGTATTATCAATACAGCAAAGCGCATGGGTATTCAAACCGTTGCCTTATACTCCGACGCGGACAGTAAAGCACTACATGTTAAAATGGCTGATGAGGCTATTCATATTGGTCCTTCGCCATCTAATCAGAGTTACCTGAAAATTGATAAAGTGCTCGCTGCTGCCAAGGCAACAGGTGCGGATGCTATTCACCCAGGCTACGGATTTTTGTCAGAAAATGCAGGTTTTGCCAAAGCCTGCGCTGACAATAATATCATTTTTGTCGGCCCCCCTATTCAAGCCATCGAAGCGATGGGCTCTAAATCTGCAGCCAAGCATATTATGCAACAAGCCAATGTACCTTTAGTACCCGGCTATCATGGCGCAGACCAATCAGCTGCGCTTATCAAACAACACGCAGACGACATGGGTTACCCTGTTTTACTTAAAGCCGCCGCCGGTGGCGGTGGAAAAGGCATGCGCCAAGTATGGAGCGCAGACGAATTTGATGATGCGCTTGCGGCCGCAAAGCGTGAAGCCATGTCGAGTTTTAGCGACGATATCATGCTGGTTGAAAAATATTTGACGCAACCTCGCCACGTCGAAATTCAAGTATTTTGTGACCATCATGGTAATGGAGTGCATATCTTTGAGCGTGATTGCTCTGTGCAAAGACGCCATCAAAAAGTGATAGAAGAAGCACCTGCCTTCAAAATGTCTTCAGCCCTACGCGCGGCCATGGGCGATGCAGCGTTAAAAGCAGCCAAAGCGATTGACTATGTAGGCGCAGGAACCGTCGAGTTCTTACTTGATACAGATGGCAAATTCTATTTCATGGAAATGAATACTCGATTACAAGTCGAGCACCCTGTCAGCGAAATGATTTCAGGACAAGATTTAGTGGAATGGCAATTACGCATCGCAGCCAATGAAACTTTACCTAAAACTCAAGATGAATTACGCATTAATGGTCACGCTTTTGAGGCGCGTATTTACGCTGAAGATCCAGACAACGAATTTTTGCCCGCGACCGGTATTCTACACTTACTGGAAACGCCACAAGAATCTGCTCATGTTCGGATCGACAGCGGAGTAGTACAAGGTGATGAGGTATCTGTTTATTACGATCCGATGATCGCTAAGTTAATAGTATGGGATACAGACCGAGAAAGAGCGTTAGCACGATTAAGTCAATCTCTTGGAGAATACCGTATTGACGGTGTTACCACCAATATCCCATTTTTACGTCGCCTAATCGATACTCAAGCCTTTAAAGATGAAGAAATTGATACGAGCTTTATCGAAAAGCATCATGAGCAAATCTTCCAAAAAAATAGTTTGGACAGCAAAAACCAACTACTAAATTTAGCCATGTACTTGTCTTTGTCTGAGCAGCCTCTCACATCAGTAAATAACCAGGACAGTCAATCACCTTGGGATCTTATTTGTGACTGGCGCGCAAACGATATATACGTAAATAACTACTCGGTTCTGTTGGATAATCAAGAGCATGAAGTCAAAGTACAAAGACTAAAAGTCGATAATCAAGCGTGCACACCACAGGGTACGTTTATGATTGTTTTGCAGGGTCAGTCCTATCAATGTGAAGGGCAACTAACCGGTAATCGACTGCTCGCTACCGTCAACGGACACAGCGAAAGTGTCACCGTAAACCAAATTGAACATGAATATGCAGTATTTCATAGCCATGGAATCGCTAAATTTACTCATGTGCAAAAAGACTTAGGGGTGAGCGATGACAATGATCAACACGGTGCCTTTGTTGCGCCGATGAACGGTACGATTGTAGCGCTATTAGTTGAGCCCAATCAAAGCGTTAAAAAAGGACATACATTAATGATAATGGAAGCCATGAAAATGGAACATGCTATTAAAGCCACGCAAGACGGTTTAGTGAGCGAATTCTATTATCAGGCAGGTGAACTCGTAGACGGTGGAGCCGCATTATTGGAGTTTATTGCCAGTGAGGAGCCTTCATCGTGAACCGCAATTTACCTAAACATGTCAAAATTGTTGAAGTCGGTCCTAGGGACGGGTTGCAAAATGAGAAGCAAAATATCGATTTGGCGACCAAAGTAACTTTAATCGATGAGCTGGCGAAAGCCGGGTTAACGATGATTGAAACGGGCAGTTTCGTGTCACCCAAATGGGTACCCCAAATGGCAGACTCCTCCCAGGTGTTCGCTGCAATTCATCGCGTAAATGGGGTGACGTACAGTGCATTAACGCCCAATTTAAAAGGTTTTGAGGCCGCAATGCTAGCCGGTGCCGATGAAGTCGCTATTTTTGGCTCAGCATCTGAAACCTTCTCCCAGAAGAATATAAATTGCTCCATTGCTGAAAGTCTCGAGCGTTTTAAACCTGTTGTAGCGGCGGCCAAAGCGCGTGGAATTAACGTTAGAGGCTATGTTTCTTGTGTCCTAGGTTGCCCGTATGAAGGGGATATAGCCCCCGAAAACGTTGCTAGGGTAGCGAAAATCCTTCTTGATATGGGGTGCTACGAGATCTCCTTGGGAGATACTATTGGTGTGGGTACACCCAACGCAACACAATCTATGCTCACAGCCGTATTAGAAATCGTACCTAAATCAGCAGTGGCTGTTCACTTTCACGATACCTATGGCCAAGCATTGGCCAATATTTTAGTTGCCCTGCAACTCGGTATCAATACGGTGGATAGCGCAGTAGCCGGGTTAGGAGGATGTCCGTACGCGAAAGGCGCATCGGGTAATGTCGCCACCGAAGATGTGGTTTATATGCTAAATGGTATGGGTATTACAAGCGGCATAGATTTGACCTTGTTAGCCCAGGCCGGCCGTCACGTTTGTGCTAAATTAAGTATTAATTCGACTTCTAAGGTCGCTAATGTATTAGCGAAAAATGATTAGAAAAGGAGCTTAGTCGGTTTTTACAGCTTAATTAGAGGCAAGCCATTCAATCTGAGATCTTCATGATTTGCTGTATTAACCACCACTTAGCTTGCTTTTTATCAGGGAAAAAACGGTAATTTTCGCCAGCATCATCAAATACTTGTGCCAAATGACGTTTTGAAAACGCCGGTGTATTTGACTGTTCTACGACCATGGCCGTTGCAACTCTGCCTAACGCTTTTTGTGCTTGTATAACTTTTGATAAAAATGCTGCCGCGTCAGGAACATAAATCGGGTCACCATGCAGCACAACTAATGCCCCCCAGCGACTGCCGCTCAGTTGTTTCAATATGGGTTCCATGTGCGTTTCAGACTCCATTACAGATTCCAAATTCCACGGACCATGACCTTCTACCAACAAAATATTATCAACAACATCAAGTTCTACGCTGCCATGGGTTGGAAATCGACTCATATCACCTCTCAAACCAATTACTTTGACATTTATCCCATAATGGGAGATTGAGATGTTTTAACTAAAAAGCTATAGAGCACACCTAGACTGAACCTGTGCGAGCCTCAATTTACAATCGCTGAAACTCAGCTTCTGATATCACTTTCAAGTTTTCTAAACCCATCTGCAAGTCTTCGCCAATCATACGATCCATAAAGAAAGCAACGTAGTGCAACAACGGATTTCCACCTACGTCGCCGTAATCATGCCAAATAACAACAGTTTCACCGTCTTTATCACGCAAAGTAAGTTCGCCTGTTGAGCCCATCCCCATATCGGGAAAGGTCAACGTGTAAATAAATCGCTGATCTTCTTCAATCGCAATAACTTCCATTTCCCCATTCCCTTGGGACTCACTTTGCCACGTTGAACTCATTCCCACGGCGGCATCAGGACCCGCGTAGGCCACTTGCATATTGGGATCGCGCTTGAACCACACGCCCCAGTTTTGCCATTGACGTAAATCTTTTACATTGTCGAATATGATATTGGCAGGAGCATTTATTCTAATGGTACGTACAACCTTAAAATCTGAAGGTAAGCACCAACCCACCACAACTAAAAAAATCAAAAATGCCACAATCCCCAAGCCTAACTTTTTCAACATAACGCAGCTCCTCACTCAACAGTGTGTGAATATATAACATTTATTTAACACTTTCCCATGATTTAGCGCGAAAACGTATACTCAGATCTTGGAAAAAAATTATATTAATCAGAAATATGCCATAGTTTACCAGCACAATACGAGAAGAAAAACGACCAATCAAGTAAACACTCAAAAACATCTAACCCTTCATAGATAAGGATTAACTCAGCGCGAGTTTGAAATAATAGACATAGAAAGTAAAACCCTTTTAATATCGGGCTTTCTAGGTTCATATTAATTAAGTTACTAATATGTAAAAAATGAAGGTCAATTGATCAATAAGCAAATTGAAATCAAAGCCAGCCCGTGCCACACTGGGTTTCACGAAAACGGCAACCGAATAAATGAAGGTCCGTTATTGTGTTTTATCTGTGCACTGAGAACGTCAAAAAAAAAAATCAAATAAGAATGGAGTCAATTGTTATGCCCAATCCAAGTCCTCGTTATATTAGCAACCTGACCCGCGAAACCTACGCCTTGATTTTAGCTGGTGGTAGAGGTTCTCGTCTTCACGAATTGACCGACTGGCGGGCTAAGCCTGCTTTGTATTTTGGTGGGAAATTTAGAATCATCGACTTCCCATTATCAAACTGTATAAATTCAGGGATAAAACGTATTGGCGTCGTGACCCAATATAAATCGCACTCTTTGATCCGTCATCTCGTAAGAGGTTGGGGCCACTTCAGAAAAGAATTAGGAGAATCTGTAGAAATTTTACCAGCATCTCAGCGTTCATCAGGTAATTGGTATGAAGGTACGGCCGATGCTGTATTCCAAAATATCGATATCATTCGTGATGAAATACCTAAATATGTCATGATTTTATCTGGTGACCATATTTACAGTATGGATTATGCGAATATTCTTGCACACCATGTAGAGTCTGGTGCGAAGATGACTGTGAGTTGTATGCCTGTTCCAATCGAAGAAGCGGCAGGTGCATTTGGCGTTATGTCGGTTGATGAAAATTATCGTATTTTAGGTTTTGAAGAAAAACCAGAACACCCTACCCCATTACCTAATGACCCAACGCGCTGTCTTGCATCCATGGGCAATTATGTCTTTGATACTGATTTTCTGTTTGAACACCTGAAACGAGATTCACAAAATGAAGGGTCTGAGCGTGATTTTGGTAAAGATATTATTCCCTCAATTATAAAAGAGCATGCTGTTTACGCCTATCCGTTTGCCAACGAAGACGGAGAAGTTTCCTACTGGCGAGATGTAGGCACCTTGGATTCATTTTGGTTAGCGAACATGGAATTAGTATCCCCTAAACCACCGCTTAATCTGTACGACAAAAAGTGGCCAATATGGACCTATCAAGAGCAGTTGCCACCAGCAAAATTCGTTTGGGAAGAATATAACCGCTGTGGTGCCGCGATTGACTCTGTTGTCAGTGGTGGTTGTATTATATCTGGCGCGACTGTGCGTAAGAGTTTGTGTTTCTCGAATGTACACGTTCATTCGTTTAGTGAGATAGAAGAGTCAGTTTTGCTACCCGATGTAGAAATTAAGCGTAATTGTAAGATAAAGAAAGCCATTATCGATCGCGGTTGCATCGTGCCAGAAGGCATGGTGATTGGACACAACCATGACGAAGACAGGGCAAGAGGGTTTCGCGTCACCGACAAAGGTGTTGTTTTAGTAACCCGAGAAATGCTCGGTCTTAAAGTCGGGATCTAATCACTAGATGTAAACCCAAAAACCAGACTTAGTCTGGTTTTTTTATGGATTGATTTTATCCCATTTTTTACTGATCTGTGCGCCATCTTTCAATCGTCTGATTAATTAACGTAGCGGTTTCAATTGGGGATTCAAGGGGGAACATATGCCCACCACCAGAAAATACTCTATGTTCTAAATGATTACCGCGAATAAAGGGGCGTATACGACGCTCAGTACACACCATCGTATGTTCCCCTGTTACCAATAGTGCCGGACAGGCAAGCTTACCGTAGTAGCGCGGAATATCATCAGGAACGTTACGAAATATATTCGCTTCAACCTCCGGTTTGAAATTTAAATGTAGATGCTCATCTCGTTGTTCAGTCACACTGTTTACATAGTCAGCGATACAGTCCTTATCCATGTCTTTAAATAACGTTCTAGCTTGAAAATATGCGACTAAATCCTGATCTTTGCCCCAGCGACGACAACGATTAGCCGTTTTCCCTGCAGGTGTAAATTTATCTATTAAGGATGTAGCTTTTATCCCCCCAAAAAACCAACGGGTTAATCCGGTAATCATAGGCGGATCAAGCATAATCAGCCCCTTAAATAAGTCAGGTCTCGTGCATGCCGCCATATATGAGACGACTCCACCAAACGAATGTCCTACCGCATAAACAGGTTGTCGCTGCGTTGACTCAATATAGTCAATCAACTCCTGAGTTTGATTATGCCAGTTCTTTGAAATAGGGAATCGATTGGTGTGACCAAATTTTTCTAGGGCGCATAAACCATAGTCGTCGTTAAGTGCATCAAACAACTTACGATAACTCCCTGCGGGAAAGCCATTCGCATGGGCAAAATGCACATTCACTTCGTTATCATGTTCCAACTTGTCTTCCTTTTAACCGTTACGTTTCTCTGCTGCTGCCCAATCTGCTGGGATCCTTCTTGCGGTCCAAACAAAAGCGATGATCGCTAATACATAAGGTACTGAAACGGCTGATAAGGAGAATCGCAAGGCCTCAACTTCACCATGCTCTGCTGTTAACGACTTACTTAAAATACCAATAAAGGTCGGACCACCGCCAAGGGCTATGATATTTAACACAAAAAAGAACAATGCGGTAGACATAGCTCGCACTTTTACGGGCGCTAAGGTTTGCGCTAACGCAAACGATGGACCCAAATAGAAACCACTGGTAAATAGCAATATGGTCAGTAACGCTAGGGATGTATTAAGATCTTGTACCTGCACGGAGGCTATATATGCTGGTACACCAAGCACGAGTCCTATCGCTGGCACCCAACCATAAGCGCCTTTGTTTGTTTTACCCCATTTATCGGTTACTGCACCACCAAACCAGACTCCAAATGCATATGCAGTGCCGTTAATGATACCAACCTTAATAAGCAAACTGGTAAGATCTAACCCAGGATAAGCGCGTAAATAGAAATCCATCATCCATGTAGAGATCGCATAACTACCAAATGATGCTAGTGAAATAGCAATACACATACCCCACCAAGAAGGGATCGTTAATAAAATTTTAATTGATTGCCAAGACGGCGTTTTAGCCGCAGCAGTATTTAAGTTTCCGCCTCGGGCAGGTTCTTTAACGGTTAGCTTCAGTAAAATCGCCAACAACACCCCTGGTATGCCCACGCTGAGCAACACTAAACGCCAATTAGCATCGCCACCGCGTAATATGAATGCTGAGGCGAAAAATGCCAACATAATACCAAAAGGAATACCCAGTGAGTAAATGGCCAAAGCACCGGCACGCTGCTCTTTAGGGTACAAATCAGACAATATAGAATGCGAAGGTGGACTACCACCGGCCTCACCAATACCTACCCCTATCCGCGCTAACGCCAACTGAGTATAAGTGGTCGCCATGCCAGATAATGCAGTAAAGCCACTCCATAAAGTAAGTGACACCACCACAATATTGACTCGACTATAACGGTCGGCCAGCCAAGCAATTGGGATCCCAACAATGGTATATAGAACAGCAAAATAAATCCCTTTAAGCCACCCCAATTGAGCATCATTCAAACCCAAATCTGCTTTTATAAAAGGAGATAAGATACCGATTATTTGCCTATCGATAAAATTGAATGCGTAAACCAAGGTCAGTATCGTCAAAACATAGGTTCGATAAGGCTTACTAACTTGATTAAAGTCTTCCTGCTGCGTGTCAGTCGCAGCGGCGGTATTCGCGGTCATTGATCATCCCTAAAATTTAGCTAATTACTGTGTTTTGCAATTCCATACTAATCTTGTCAGTGTCCAAATAACAACTACTTTTGTGACAAATATGTAAAATAAATGTAAACATAACAAGTACTTATATACACAAATAACAGGGACAAATTGTTCTGTTGAATACATACAGTGTTAGTATTTTTCCGTGATAGAATAACCTATAACACATCCGACCAGCTCTGTTTAAATACAGACCCTACATGAGTGACTGGATTTATGCATATTGATGACCTTATCGACGCTACAAATCTTTATATTAACAGCGAAGAACAAGACCGACCTCAGCTGAGTATTCCTAAAGAATGGGCTCAGGGAAGAACAGCTTACGGCGGACTAACGGGTGCTTTGGTTTACACAGCGATACGCGAGAAAGTCAGTAACGACAGATTACTGCGTTCATTTGCCTGTAATTTCGTTGGTCCTGTTATAACCGAAGCGCCTTACGATATAGAAGTGGAGGTTTTGCGCCAAGGTAAAAACGTGACACAAGTAATCGGTAAGGCAATACAGGACGGAAATGTATGCGTTATGGTTCAAGCGGCTTTTGGTGTTTCTCGAGATTCAAAAATCGACGTTCCAAACACTGACCGTCATTCTATGCGAGCGCCAACTAAGGCTGATTTTTTACCGCAAATTCCGAAAATAACCCCTAAATTTTTACGCCATATTGATTTAGCTCGCCAAGCAGGCGGACTACCATTTACAGGCAGTAAAGAAAGTAAGATTGATGGCTGGATGCGTTTTACTAAACCACCAAAAGTATTAACAGATGCACACTTGATTGCCCTAATAGATGGTTGGCCACCGACCACATTACAAATGCTTAATTGGCCTGCTCCTGCCAGCACAATGAGCTGGAATATAGAGTTTGTTTATCCACATTATGCATTCTCCCCCCAGGAGTGGTTTGCGTATCAGGTACGTACTCGCCAAGCAGCTGATGGTTATGCACAGACGGAAGCCAATATTTGGGATTCAAAGGGACAATTGATAGCTATTAGTCGCCAGACGATAGCAGTATTTGATTAACTATTTGAAATACACAAAATGCCTTTAGGCAACTTGATAAAGAGCGCACAAATGCGCTCTAGCTTTAAGCGCTTTAGCAAAATAATTTTGCTAAAGCGTATCTATGCAATTTTATCGTTAGTAAATACTAAATGTCGACGGACTAAAAATCGCTAACGTGCTAATTAATTGCATGTTAGTAAAGTCTAATGCCGCATCTAAATCATCTAAATCTAAGTTCAACATTTCATATTGCGCAGGAATGATGTTATCCAAACGGTTATAAATTTCGCCGTAAACATTATTTAAGGCTAAGTTAGCGGCAAGTTGCAACACCTTTTCTTCATGACTTTGTGGCTTGTGTAAAGCGGCATGTTGGTGAGCAATCGGTCCGTATATTTCACTCGGGATCCCCCACAGTTTTAGCAACTCGGCACTAATTTGCGCGTAGGTAAACCCAAGATGCTGAGTTTGTAAGGTTACTGGGCAGCTTTGCTCGCTGAAAGCGCTACATTTTTTAGCAAGAGCAGGCTCAAGTTGAAGTATGGCTAATTCACCGATGTTGTGTAATAAACCACACACAAACATCTTATCAGGGTTTTTAGCTGCCGTTTCTTGCGCTAAGTATTTGGCTAATAAGCCGCAGCTCACGCCTAGCTCCCAAAAAACAGTGAAATCAATGTCACTGTCATTCATATCTTTAAAAGCGTGTGAGATGCCGTAGGCGAGCACTAAATCGTATACTGAGTCCGTGCCTATGATTTGAATCGCTTTATTCACAGTCGTGATCACGGCAGGGAACTTATATAACGCACTGTTAGCAATTTTTAGGATTTGTGCCGCAATGGCGGGATCGTGATTAATGACCTCTGCGACTTCGTTTATCGATGCACTGCCGTCATCAATGAGCTGCTTAATTTTTGTGACAGAATCCGGTAAAACAAACAGATCACCTGCTTTTTCTGCATACTCAAGAGCATTCATACGCGCACTTATCCTTAACTAGATTATGAATTTAGTGTAATCCATCGTATTCCCAGTATTCAAGGTTAAAAGTGAACACTGAAGCGTAAATAGAAAGTTAAAAGGATAGCCCCATGGTAAATTTAATTCCACGAAAGAATTAACCAATATTGGGTATTTTTTTGAGGTATCTCAATTACGCTTACATAAATCATTTCAGTAGCTTAGATATGCGAGTAACAAATATCGATAGTCCATTGAAGAGCGAGTCAATGAAGTTATAAATTTTAACACTTCATTGTATAAACATAATTTTGGAATGATATGGAGAGTAACTAAAAGATTGGAATTTAATTCGAAATGAAACGTGTTTTAATAAAGAATTAGAATTAATCAGAATTGAATAGGTAGGTAATACTTGTATCAGAGAAGAAATAAGGTTCGTATGTAAAATAACTAAAAGAAGATGGTGGGTCGTGCTGGATTCGAACCAGCGACCAATTGATTAAAAGTCAACTGCTCTACCAACTGAGCTAACGACCCATCTAATTAAATCTTACTGCAAATCAATTAATTGGAATAAATTCCTTTCTTGCTTCGCATCTCGTCTCACTGCAACGAGGCGGCATATAATACTGAATTCGAAACTTCATGCAACCTTAAATTTAGCTTTATTTTCATAAATCGCATCGTTTGCTGAAAAAGCATACAAATCGCGGTTTACAAGGTTGTTTTTTGAACTATACGAAGCTCTAAGTTTAATAAAATATACCGACGGGCTAATTAATTAACTGCTTTTAATTTTATTTCTGCCAGTTTTCTAGCCGAAGACGTCGGATATTCTGCTACGACTTTTTTCCATAATTCTACTGACCGCGCAATATTTGAGCGTTCTTGTTCACATATTCCTAATTTTAACATCGCATCTGCACGCTTCGATGAATCAGGAAATGAATTAATAAGCGTTTCAAACTGAGAAGCGGCTGCTGACCAATCTTGTTTATTGAACAATAATTGCCCTAACCAATAATGTGCATTTGACGCATAACTGGAATTGGGGAAGTTTTGTAAGAAAGATTGAAACTCAGGTATTGCATCATCATACAGTTTATCTTTTAGAATGAGATTCACAGCCTTGTCGTAGGCTTGATCTTCATTTAAGGTCGTCTGATGGGATGGCTGGCTTGTTACTTCCCCCTGAGAAAGCGACTCAGAGCCTCCAGAAGATGGTTGTGTCATCACCGCAGCTATACGCTTATCAATCTCTAAATAAAGCTCTCTCTGACGTTCTAGGATACGCTCTAGTTGATAATTGTGTTGTTCAATACTGCCTCTGAGTTCGTTTACATCATTCTGAAGCAGGTCAAGCTGCTCCTGGACTCGATGTTGTTGCTCAGTTCGAGTATCGAAAATACGTTCTAAGGTGCTTAAACGTGACTCTGTGCTGCCACTGCTTACATCTGCTACAGGCGCAGGAGCCGCATTAACTGCGGCTCCAAATATCGCTGACAGAGTAAGCGCAATAATGCGTTTATTCATAAGTCCAACTTTTATTGATAAACCAAAACACCGCGGCGATTTTCATTAAATGCAGCTTCGGTGCCTGACGTATTGATTGGCTTCTCTTCTCCGTACGAAACAACTGACAGTTGTGATGCACTCACACCAGCGTTCATTAAATATGTTTCTACAGATTTGGCACGACGCTCGCCCAAAGCAATATTATACTCTGGTGTCCCTCGGCTATCACAATGCCCTTCAACAACAATAGACTGTTGTGGATTTTTCACCAAAAATGCAGCATGTTGGTCAAGCAAAGAATAATATTTTGAGCTTACGCTAGAGCGGTCAAAATCAAAATAAACAACCTGATCTTCCATCAATGCACTTTTCTCTTTTTGCATGACTTCTTCAGGGGATAGCATTGGCATAAGATTGCCAGCTTGCACTTTCTCTTCTTCAGCTAGACGGTCAGCTTCAGATTGGGCAGCAGCAACACGGTTACTTTCTGCTGCCAATTCTTCTTCGCTAGGCCCAGATGAACAAGCAACCATTGTTACGATTGGTAGTGCAAGTGTGATGCCTTTGAATATTTTGTTAAGTTGCATTTTCTAAATCCTTATTATTATCAAAGTTATAAATTGCTTGTGAAATAAGTTACAACAAAAATGGTGACCAACTAGGCGACTTCACCTGGCCATCAGAAGCCGGTAAACGCGCTTTAAAGCGACCATCCAAAGAAACCAAGGATAAAACTTGTTTACCTTGATGTAACGTACTGTAAATAATCATACTTCCATTGGGTGCAATACTCGGAGATTCATCCAAATACGTTTTGGTCAATACCTGTATATTACCGTTATTTAAATCTTGGGCCGCAATATGATAATTACCTCTTGTACGGTTAACCATCACCATGCGACTACCGTCTGGGGTAATAGTTCCCCCTAGGTTCATATCGCCGTCAAACGTTAGCCTTCTGACGCTGTTAGACGCTAAATCTACGCGATATATTTGTGGTTTACCACCCCGTTCAGAACTAAATATTAAGCTCTTTCCGTCCGGAGTCCAGCTTGGTTCTGTGTCAATAGCACGGTTGCGAGTGATGCGTTCTAGACGTTTTGATGCCAGATCCATTACATAGATTTCAGGGTTGCCATCTTTAGAAAGTACCATGGCCAGTTTTTTACCATCGGGCGAAAATATAGGCGCACTGTTAATACCGGGAAAGTCAGTCATTTGTGTGCGACTCATCGTATACAAATCTTGGATATATATTTGAGAACGTTTATTTTCGAACGTTACATAAGCCAATCTAGTCCCGTCAGGTGACCATGACGGTGACATTAATGGCTCTTTTGAGCGCAGCAACATTGTTTCATTTACGCCGTCATAATCAGCCACAACAAGTTGATAGGGAAACTCTGTCGTTTTGCGATCACGTACCACGACATAAGCAATACGCGTCATAAACGCGCCCTTCTCACCCGTTAGCTTTTCATACACCACATCACTTATACGATGCGCGTATTGCCTAAACCCTTGACCCGTAATAACGGTTTGACGACTATCTAATATGTGGTCATTGCTATTCGTGAGCTTTCCACCACTTAACGCTTGCGCCTTGCCGCCGGTAATTTGACCACGAATAGCATCTATTAAACTAAAGCTAACGCGATATTTGTCAGGGCCTTCCGGTGTAACCGAGCCAACTAAAATTGCTTCAGCGCCAGTCGCTGCCCATGCACTGTAATCTAACCCTGCATCTGAGTATGGCTGCGCAGGCATGCTAGAGGTGTCAATAGGGCTGAATTTTCCGCTACGTAATAAATCTCCGCTAATGATCTCAGATAGCTGTTCCGGCATTTGACCTGGACCATTCCATTTAAACGGAACAACCGCAACAGGACGAGCAGAATCGGTGCCTTCAGTGATCACAATCTCTAAACTAGCGTGGGAAGATGCACTTATCAATACGGCTAATAAAGTAATAATTTGGGTAATTCTTGTCATTATAATTCGGGCTCTACGGTTAAATTAATATCTCGAAGTTTTTCATACACATCAGCTTCCTTGGATACCGGAAGGGTACCTGCTTTAAATACAGCAGATTTAGCAGCTCGGCATAAAATAGGATCTCCCCTCAATTCTCTTACCTGAATAACTAACCCTGACGATGCTAGTCGAATATTCAATTGGCAGGACTTTCCCTTCATTGAGTTGTCGACTATCAACTGCCGCTGAATCGCTTGGTGAATCAAAGCCTGGTATTTCTGCACTTCCGTCAATACTTGCTTGCTGCGTCGTTGTTGACGCACCGCTTGTTCTGCTTCAAGCTGATCTTGCAATGCTCTTTCCTGGCGAGCTTTATCAGCTGCTTCAGCTTTTTTACGCTGGGCTTCTTTTAGCGCTTTTTCTTCTCTTTCACGGGCCTCTTTGGCTTTTTTAGCCTGCTCTTCGGCTTTTTTCTGTTCTAACTCTTTACGCTTACGTTCAGCTTCAGCCGCATTAGCCTTAGCTGTTTCTTGTTGCTGTTTTTTACGCGCAGAAATTGCGGCCTGCTCTGCTTGCTTGCGCTCCTCTCGTTGACGCTTGGTACGCTGTTCAATATCTATCGCTTCTTGTTCTTGCAGTTTACGCTTGCGCTCTGCATCACGGGCACGGCGCTCTAAATCGGCGGTACGGTCTTCTTCAGCTTTTTGCTGTTGCTTTTTTTTGTCTTCGATTCGCTTAACCTGTTCATCAACCGCATTAGCATCCACGGCAACCGCTTCAATAATAGGTTCAGATACAGCCATATCAGTGCTTTCTTGCGGTAACTTAAAATCCATACCCGCGAAAATAAGCGCGCCAAAAGCCAAATGTAAACTCACAGACTTAATCAGCGGTATTGGCATTTTTTTCATCTTCGTTTAATGCCTAATTTTCAGGTGGATCAGTCATCAGACCGACAGACGGTGCACCGGCTCTTTGTAACAAGACCATCAATTGCACGATATTACTATAAGGCACTGCCCCATCACCTTTGACCACAACTGGAGTGTCAGGCTCGATGCGTAATTGCGCAGCCACTAATGTGGCTACATCCACTGCAGACATAGCCAACTCTTGGTTTTCAGCGATATTGAGATAATAGTTACCCTCTGCATCAACCGAAGCGATCAAAGGCGGTTTACTGTCATCCTGTAATGGTTGCGCTTGTGCTTTAGGCAAATCGACCTTAACGCCTTGGGTGACAAGTGGTGCTGTTACCATGAAAATGATCAGCAGCACTAGCATCACATCAATATAAGGCACAACGTTGATTTCTGAGACCGGACGACGGCGTTTTCTTACATACATAATAGAAGCCTGTTTACCCTTGGGGTTGTCCGCTAGACATAGACGATTCAGATTTTGCTACTGACGCCTGACGTTGCAATATACTAGAAAACTCTTCCATAAAGTTACCGTAATTGTTCTCTAGTTTTTCCACCTGATGGCTAAATCGGTTATAAGCTATAACAGCTGGAATTGCGGCAAACAAACCCATCGCAGTCGCGATCAATGCTTCCGCAATACCAGGGGCCACCATGGCTAGCGTTGCCTGTTGCACTTCACCTAAGGCAATAAATGCATTCATGATCCCCCAAACCGTACCAAACAAACCAATATAAGGACTGATAGAACCAACGGTAGCTAAAAATGGCAGGCGGCTTTCAAGTTCATCAACTTCACGAGAAAGAGAAACCCGCATGGCTCTATAAGTTCCATCCATTACAGCTTCTGGTGGCGTTGACGTCGTCTTACGCTGACGTACAAATTCTTTAAATCCGGCACAAAATAGACTCGCCATACCCTGTACTGACTGACGAGCAACTAATTCTTGATAGAGTCTATTGAGATCGACTCCTGACCAGAATTTGTCTTCGAATTTTTTCATTTCGCTTTTAGCACGCCTGAGCGCTTGAGAGCGTTGAAAAATAAATGTCCAAGATGCGACCGACGCCCCTAATAACAACAACATCACTAACTGTACTAACAAGCTAGCTTGCCAAAATAAACCAAATATTGATAACTCAGACGACACGCGTAAATTCCTCTAAAATAAATGCCGGAATGGCCAGTGGCTTCATTGCTTGAAGATCCACACAAGCCACTCTGATTAATGCACTGACCAAGCGTTGACCGCTTGGACTGACTATTGTTTGCTTGAACATCAAACTAGCGCGCTTTAATTCTACTATTTCGCTTTGAATTCTCAATAGTTCATTAAACCTTGCAGGGGCATGATTATCCATTTCGACTCGTTTGACGACAAAACCAACGGATCGTTCCAATAACTCATCTTGCTCTATACCTAACGTACGTAACCACTCAGTTCTGGCACGCTCTAGAAACTTTAAATAATTGGCGTAATAAACGATCCCTCCCGCATCAGTATCTTCATAATACACCCTAATGTGATGCTCAAATATAGCTAACTTATCTTCTGACATGGCTTTATTCCAAGATATTTAAACGTGTTCTACTTGTATCGCATATATATGCACAATGAACAATAAACAAACCCCGCCCAATCAAAAATAATATATTTAAATTCAATGGTTTAAAACACAGAATAAGACATTAGCATGGGTATCTCTCTTCATTCAAATTCGATAACTGCATAGATATTCAAAATATTTGCACAAATACATAGTTCAACGAAATATGTAACAAAAAATATAATAGGTTAAATAACAAGCTAATTAAATAAATCTTTGTTTTATAAAGAAAATAAAAAACATAGAGGCTATTAACAACTTACATACAAGTAAATGAAATCTAGCTGTCATTAGTTTTTCTAATGACAGGCTAGTAATTTTTCTCAATTGTAGTTTTTGTTCTCAGGGCTATAATGATCTTGTTTTCTCGATTAGCAAACGTTTCCAACCGATTGCTAATCAGATGCTGATGTTGACTCCCTGTTGACTGACATGTTCCCTGGAATTTTATTCCATTCAACTTTATTTGTTGCTTTGCCCGCATTTTTTGCGGGCTTTTTTTTATCTTAAAAAACTCGCCCATTACTATTTACTCAATATGAGCAAAGCGGTTGCCCTAAAAATTAGCAGGTCATTAACGCTTATCAGGTAGGGGTATAATCAAAGCCAAAATGCAAATACGCTCGCTGGGAAACAATCCGTCCTCTGGGCGTTCGTTGTAAAAATCCTTGTTGAATTAAAAATGGCTCAATGACATCTTCAATCGTATCTTTCTCCTCACCAATTGCTGCCGCTAAGTTATCGAGCCCGACGGGTCCGCCCATAAACTTATCAATTATAGTGACCAGCAATTTTCGATCCATGTAGTCAAATCCTTCTTTATCTACATCGAGCATATCAAGTGCTGCTGAGGCAACTTCACTGCTAATAATCCCATCAGCCTTAATTTCGGCGTAATCTCGCACTCTACGCAGTAATCGGTTACTGATGCGCGGTGTACCTCTGGAACGTCTCGCTATCTCTATAGCACCATCAGCGTCTAAATCGAGCGCTAAATAGTTCGCTGAGCGTTTAACGATTTGGGTCAAATCTTTAATATTATAAAACTCTAGGCGTTGAACTATGCCAAATCTGTCGCGCAATGGCGACGTTAATGAGCCCGCCCTTGTCGTCGCACCGATCAGCGTAAAAGGCGGTAGTTCGAGCTTGATAGAGCGTGCTGCTGGCCCTTCACCAATCATAATATCCAGTTGATAATCCTCCATTGCAGGATAAAGGATCTCTTCAACAACTGGGCTAAGACGATGAATTTCATCGATAAACAACACATCGTTTTCTTCAAGATTAGTTAACAAAGCCGCTAGATCACCGGCTTTTTCAAGTACCGGCCCAGAGGTGGTTTTAATGCTAACCCCCATTTCATTGGCAACAATATTGGCTAGCGTTGTCTTACCTAAACCTGGGGGGCCAAATATAAGTAAGTGATCCAACGCGTCACTGCGTTTACGTGCCGCCTGAATAAATATATCCATTTGCTCACACACATGATCTTGCCCAGTATAATCGGCCAGCATTTTTGGGCGAATAGCACGATCGATGATTTCATCTTCGCGAATAGCGGTGGGTTGAATTAGACGATCGGCTTCTATCATGGGGATAATTTAACTTTTGGTAGTGGTTTTATATACAGTGTCTAGTCTATGAGAGTCGAGCCGGATACTCAAGCATCTACCTCCACAATTTCCTGGGCACCCGCCTATCACCTGTTACTTAGATCATAGCTCGCAAAGATTCACGTATCAGCTCTTCACTGGTAATATCTTTTACGTACACAGAATTAATCACCTTGCTCGCTTGTGGCACCTTGTAGCCAAGAGCGACAAGCGCACTTAACGCTTCTTCTTTTGCGTCACTGGAAGTCACAAACGTATTTTCAATATTGCTACTACCCTGTAATGTAAAGTCGTCACTCGCCGTTTGTTCCAAGGTCAGCTTTTTAAAGCGATCGCGCATCTCGATAACTAATCTCTCAGCCGTTTTTTTACCTACACCAGGAAGCTTAACCAGGGCAGTGATATCTTCTTGGGCAACGCATTGCATAAAGTGTTGGCCTGACATACCAGATAAAATAGTCAGCGCTAACTTCGGCCCAACACCACTGGCTTTAATCAGCTCCCGAAATACAGCACGCTCATTCTTATCGGCAAAACCGAACAACAATTGGGCATCTTCACGGACAACGAAATGGGTATAAACACAGGCTTCCGCGCCAATTTCGGGTAACTGATAAAAGCTGGTCATAGGAATTTGTATTTCGTACCCTACCCCCGCAACGTCAATCAATACCTCTGGTGGTTGTTTTTCGATTACCGTGCCGCGAATTCTACCTATCATATTTGTTCTCTTTTTCGTTTCTTAAATTAACGTAATCGACCACGAACCGTTTTTTTCACTTGCCCAGACATCTTGATTAAGTTCTCGTGCGTATGACTGTGGCACAACGCAACAGCCAACGCATCAGCTGCATCAGCTTGGGGAGTGCCCGGTAGTTTTAAAATAAACGTCACCATATGTTGCACCTGTGTTTTCTGGGCATTGCCATTGCCTACAACCGATTGTTTAATTTGCCGAGCTGAATACTCTGCCACATCTAAACCTTGATTAGTTGCTGCAACCATAGCAGCGCCTCGTGCTTGACCTAGCTTCAAAGCTGAATCGGGATTTTTCGCCATAAAGACTTGCTCTATAGCAAACATGTCGGGTTTATATTGCAGGATCAACTCACTGACGCCGTCGAATATTTGTTGTAAACGCGGAGCCAAGGCATCACCTTGCATACGAATACAGCCGCTACCCAAATATTCTTGCTGGCGTCCTACTCGGTGAATGACACCGTATCCGGTTATACGTGAGCCTGGATCAATACCAAGAATAATTGCCACGGTTTGGGTCTACCTATCGGTTGTAGTTGCTGTAAATAGCCTAACGTCGTTCGATATGTCAGGTTAAAAGGTGTAACTCAGGACTAATCTGACACGAACGTATCAGGCACACAATGTTTGATGGCGGCGCGATTAGTATCGGACCATACCTTAGCCATAGCAGAGGTTTTATCTAACCATTGATAACTTAAGTGTTCAGTTAACGTTATTTGATCATTTCCCGCGATCTGCACGGAAAACACATGTTCAGTGTTGTAAGGCGTGTTTGGAGGGTAACGATATTGCCAAATATCGCGGATCGCATAACGATTCGTCTGCTGATGATCACGTAATTGATAACCGGCTTGACGAATATCAATACCGGTCTCTTCTTTTACTTCTCTAAAAGCCGTGCAAATAGCTAGCTCCCCCGTTTCGAGGGTACCAGTAACTGACTGCCAAAATTGTGGATCGTCTTGTCTTTGCATCACCAAAACCCGACATTGGCGGTCATAAATAACCACCAATGCCGACTCGGGCCGTCGGTAAACGTCTTTATTATCTAGCAGAAACGTTACTCCGCGCTTGGCGCTTTATCTTGGGCTAGCTGCGTTCGAATCGACAACTCTTTAAGTTGCTCATCGCTAGCAAAACCTGGCGCATTCGTTAACGGACAAGCGGCAGTGGTGGTTTTTGGAAAGGCCATAACGTCTCGAATAGACGTAGCGCCAGTCATAAGCATGACTAACCGGTCTAAACCAAACGCTAAACCAGCATGAGGCGGCGCACCAAACTTGAGTGCTTCCAGTAAGAAACCAAACTTCGCTTCTGCTTCTTCATCGCTGATACCTAGAATACTAAACACCTTCGCTTGCATTTCCTGATCATGAATACGCACAGAGCCACCGCCTAATTCACAACCATTAAGCACCATGTCATAGGCATTAGATAAGGCATTAGCAGGATCGGCTGCCAATTGGTCAGCTGTCATATCCCGTGGTGCGGTAAATGGATGATGTAAAGCATAGAACTGCCCATCAGCTTCTTCAAACATGGGAAAATCAATCACCCAAAGCGGTTTCCACTCACCTTCAAGCAAATCTAAATCTTCACCTACTTTAAGGCGAAGCGCGCCCAACGCTTCAGTAACAACCGTTGCGGTATCCGCACCAAATAATAGAATATCGCCACTTTGTGCTGCAACACGTGCTAATACTTGTTTAGCAATATCTTCACTCAAGAATTTCAATATTGGCGATTGCAAACCGTCAACACCAGCATCAATGTCGTTAACTTTCATCCAAGCCAAGCCTTTCGCACCATAAATACCCACAAACTTGGTGTATTCGTCGATTTGCTTGCGGGTCATACTCGCACCGCCCGGTACGCGGATTACGGCAACACGGCCTTTAGCATCGTTGGCAGGGCCTGCAAACACTTTGAATTCTACATCTTTTAAAATGTCGGCTACGTCAACCAATTCTAATGGGTTGCGCAAGTCCGGCTTATCACTGCCAAAACGACGCATCGCATCGGCATATGTCATTTGCGGGAAGACGCCTAAATCTACATCGAGCATTTTTATAAACAAATTACGGATCATACCTTCAGTGATTTCCATCACTTGGTCAGCGCGCAAAAATGTCGTCTCTATATCGATTTGGGTAAATTCCGGCTGACGGTCCGCGCGTAAGTCTTCATCACGGAAACACTTAACGATTTGGTAGTAACGGTCCATGCCAGACATCATTAACAGTTGCTTAAATAACTGAGGTGACTGAGGTAAAGCAAAGAACTTACCTTTATGCGTACGACTAGGCACCAAATAGTCACGGGCGCCTTCTGGCGTTGCCTTTGTCAAAATGGGTGTCTCGATATCTAAAAAGCCATCGCCTTCTAAATAAGTTCGCACTGCGCTGGTAACTTTAGCGCGGAATTTCAAACGATCGCTCATCAATGGACGTCGAAGATCCAAATAGCGATATTTTAGGCGCTGCTCTTCTGAATTTTCCTGATTACTATCTAGCGGTAATACCGCTGATTTATTTAATATCGTTAAACCTTTTCCAAGGATTTCAATTTCGCCGGTACCCATTTCTTTGTTAACTTGACCTTCAGGCCGGGCACGAACTAATCCCTTAATTTGTACACAAAATTCACTGCGTAAACTGGTGGCAGTATCAAACAAATCAGCTAAGTCTGGATCATAAACGACTTGTACAATTCCTTCGCGATCGCGTAAATCGATGAAAATAACCCCGCCTAAATCTCGGCGACGGTTGACCCAACCGCAAAGTGTGACTGTTTGTCCGATGTGTGATGCATTGATGTTGCCGCAATAATCTGTGCGCATGATGAAATAAGCCTCTAAACCAAGCTACTAAATATATGAAAAATAAGGCCGCGTAGTATATACCCAAAGCCCGCGATTCCCAAGGGGACCGGTGGAGCAAATTACAAAACACCTTAGGATTGACTGAATTACCATATTGCTGTTGAGTATGTATCGATAAATCCTGCTCACACCTCAGTAAAACCTGATATGGCATCCATGATACGCCCTAAAAATTAAATACCCTGGGGCTATTTTTTAAATTTGTCGTATACAGCTATAATTTATATTGATCTGGTCGATAAACACTTAACGTCCTGCGTGAGTCTGATTTCGAAGCAAGCTGCAGTCTTGCTAATTTAGCCAATTTATAATCGCGTAGTAGTAAAGAAAAAAGCAATCAACGGTTATTCATAGCCGCAATGATCTTTAACACATAGTACATACACTAATTTCATTCGTTATGAGCAGGTAAAGTATATGTCCATCCAAAGAAAGTTTATTTTTTCTATTTTAGGCCTAATCATTCTATTTGGAGTGATTAGTATCACCACGACGATTGCCAAGGTGACATCTGAAACGCACGTGAAAGTAGAGAGAGATATCACACAAACCAGTGGCAAAGTGATAAGCATATTGACCGTTCTAAACTCTATCATGCGTGACAGAGTGGAAAACAGTATGGCGCTATTGAAACAGCGCGCTTTCAAGTTAGGTCCTCCTCAATTAGGTAGCTCAGTCATGGTAAACGGTGTTGACGTTCCAGAGCTTTTATTGGGCCAATCCCCTCAGGCAAATAATTATACATTAGTGGACGGTGTCACCAGCATTATGTCCGGTACTGCAACTATTTTCGTCAAAAGCGGAGACGATTATGTCCGCATATCAACCAATGTTATGCGACAAGAACAACGCGCAGTCGGGACCAAGCTCTCGCCTACTGGTAAAGCAATTCAAAATATCAATCAGGGCAGAGCTTTTTATGGTCAGGTAGATATATTAGGCAAGCCTTATATTACCGGATACGAACCTATCTTTGGACCAAACCGCGAGATTATAGGAATTTGGTATGTAGGGTATTCTGCTGATCTAAAAGAGCTAGATGCCGCCCTTGCCAAACAAACGATTTTAAATGACGGCTTCGTAGCTTTAAGGGACGGAAATGGTAACATTCGCTTGCATTCTCAGCATCTATCCAGTGCACTACTTAATGATATTATTAATAATAAAGATGAAGCTTGGACACTCAGTACTGTGCCATTCGAGGCTTGGGGATATGACATTGTCTTGGGTTATTCAAATGACGAAATATACGATGCAATTTTTACAGAAATCATCAAAATATTAGTTATGACCTTAGTAGTTGCCGGGGTCATTATAATCGTTCTGGTTGTATTGGTTAAAAAAATAGTCGGTGCCCCTTTATTAAAATATACCCTAGCGATAGAAAATATTGCTGAAGGTGAAGGAGATCTCACCATCAGATTCAACTCAACCACTTCCGATGAGTTTGGACGTATGTCAAATAGCTTAGACAAGTTATTAGATCGTATTCAGCTAACCGTTAGTGACGTCACTGAATCCTCTGCTGAACTGCTCAAATCAGCAAATGAACTTACCCATATATCTTCACAAGCAAGCGATCTGGTTACACAGCAATCGTCAGAAACCGAACAGGTGGCCTTAGCACTTCAAGAAATGAATGTTACCGCGCTATCTTTGGCTCAAAGCGCAAAAAATGCCGAAGATGCTGCTAGAGCCGCAGACGGAGAAGCACAAGCCAGCTCTCAGGAGTTAGCTCTTATCATTGATTCTATTTCTCGACAGGCTAGTGAAATAGAAAATTCAGCCGAAGTGGTAAATGAGCTCTCAAATGCGAGCGCTGAGATTACAGGGGTGTTAGAAGTGATTCAAAATATTGCTGAACAAACCAATCTTTTAGCATTAAATGCAGCGATTGAAGCCGCCAGAGCAGGTGAACATGGACGAGGTTTTGCTGTGGTGGCTGATGAAGTACGTACATTGGCCAGTCGAACCCAAAAATCAACCGAAGAGATCAGAGCTATGATCGAGCGTCTGCATAAAGGGGCTACGCAAACCACTGAAATGATGGGGCAAAATAAAGATAATTCACTTCTCAACGTTGAAAGTACCAAAAAAGCGGGCGTCGCCGTAGATGATGTCTTGCGTTCTGTAGCGAAAATATCGAGTTATAACATTCAAATCGCAAGCGCAGTTGAACAACAAAAACAGGCATCAACGGATATCAGTGGACGGGTATCAAATATTCATACCACCGGTGATGAAAATGCAGTACTTGCGCGAAATACCAAACAAGCAAGTGAAAATTTAAGAGTCATAGTGGAGCGCATGCTCACTAAGTTGAAATACTATAAAGTGTAAAACGAAAATTTAACCTCGTATTGCGCAGCAACCTGTGTCCATACGAGGCTAACCCAAAGTAATTTTCGACATTTACTTAACGATACTCTGATTGCACACAACCCATCCTAGAATCAATTTGAATATATGAGTGATATGATTACCAGCAAAAGTACAGCTTAGTAGCAAATAGTCTAAATGTCCGTTATGTCCAGAGTGAACATTGGTTGCCCCATATGGACCCATGATGCGTGGTTCGGCAACCTGTACCCGCCTAAAAAAAGTAAAATCGCGCCGTTACAAGCCTATGCGGGTTTGTTTAATAGTGTTGAATGCAATAGTAGTTTTTATCACCTGCCTAGCCTAGAAACCATTTCGAAATGGCGCGAAAATGTTGGAGCCGATTTTCGTTTTATGATTAAATTACCACGGACAATCAGCCATGCAGGGCAGCTTGGTACGTGTCATAGTCAACTAAAAGAAGCGCTGGAAAACATCGCACATTTAGGCATAACGCTGGGCGGAATAATGCTGCAACTGCCGAAACAGTTCTCGCCTATGCATCTTGACCAACTCAGTGTGTTTCTTGAGGAAGTCCCGAGCAAGGTTAATGTCAGTGTTGAAGTACGTCATATGGCATTTTTCAATAAAAGTGCTGAGGAAAAAGCCCTCAATCAATTATTAGCCACTCATCAAGCAGATAGAGTCGTTATGGATACGCGTGCGTTATTTGCTTGTGACCCTAGTCAATATTCTGCTGCCGAGCGAACCCTCATAACCGAAGTTCAAGCTAAAAAGCCCAGAGTACCCACACACGTTATAGCCACAGGCAACGCCCCTATAGTACGCTTTGTTGGGCACCAAAATATCAATCAAAATGCCCAGTACTACCAGCCCTGGATAACAAAAATCAAGGCATGGTTAGACGCTGGAAAAAACCCATCGATTTTCTTCCATATGCCTGATAATAAAGATGCCCCTTGGTTAGCAGCGGCGTTTATTAACGACTATAATCTTACCTATCCTGATCAATGTTTACCTACGTTAACCCTACCCCGACGCAAAGATCCGGCGACCCAACCGACGAGTCAACAATTGTCGATATTTTAAATACAAAAACGCAGCCTCATATGGTTCGCTGGCGCATGACAGAACAATTTAAATCAACCTTTACCTAAACAATACTTTTTCTTGCTTAAACCAATACACACAAAAGCCAAGCAGTAACACCGCTATCAAGGCGGTAGAGCCGAAAATCGCAATGAGTTGGAAATAGTCCATGGTGCCTTTAACCAGCTCTTTCATGGCTAATGCTACATTGGTCAGTGGCACCCAAGCCCATCCGCCCTTTAGTTCCACACCTGGCAGCAACGCCACCATCACAGGGATAACCACAAATATAACTAACGGCCCCATATAGCTTTGTGCTTCTTTAAAACTGCGTGCATAAATAGAAATACTCAACAATATAGAGGCAAAAATAGCCACCAGCGGGATCAGCATTAAAAACATTAAGACAAAATCCAAGATACCAATTTGACTCATAAAGTCAGCCACGAATTGCATGGCGAAACCGCGACTTAGCACAATTCCCCAGACCGCCATACTCACGACTGTGATAAGGGCAGTGGTGACCCCTGCACATGCAATGGTCAGAAATTTTCCTAGCACAATTTTAGTGCGATCTATGGGTGAAATAAGCAGCGTTTCGAGGGTGCCTCGCTCCTTCTCACCCGCAGCGATGTCTGTGGCTGGAAACATAGCCCCTTGAAAACATAAGATAAATAATAAATAAGGCAGCATACCGCCAATTTTTTCGCCCCAACTTTCTCGCTGATCTGCGGTACTAATTTGACTCAACACAATCGGTTTTATTAATGCCTGTTGTTGCTTAGACGAAACCCCAAGCGTTGTAAACGCCGCGGTTTGGTATTGAGTAGCATAATTTTGCACAATACTGTTTACTCGGTTATAAACCAAATTTAACCCTGCATCGTTTAGGTATAACGTTATCTCTAATTGGCCGCTCGACAGTACGTTTGATGAATAGTTATCTGGCATCACTACAACAAAATCGACACGATCATTTTTAATGAGCTGTGCGTAATCATCGTTATCGCCAATAATGATTTGTTCAAATTGCGGGGAGGCCGCTAATTCATCGCTAATCTCGGCAGCATATTGTGGGTTAACCACCGCATATTTAAGGACTTTGCTTTCCGCTTTCTCAAACGCTTGGGTGGTAAAATAGGCCATTGCGCCGAAAATTAGCGGGAAAATCAATATCGGTAACGCAATCATGAAAAATAACGTTTTTCGGTCCCGAAGCAATTCTATTATTTCTTTTGAAAAGACTAACCACATATTAAATTCCCTATTTGATGCTGGCTAAAAAGGCATCGTGCAATGAGCCATCGGCTAATTGAGTAAATTGACTCAAGGGGCCATCAAATTTACTGACCCCTTGGTCAATAACGGTCACGCGGTCGCACAACTCACGCACTTCATCTAAATGGTGGGTGGAAAATATAACGGGCGTACCTTGTTCTTTCAAACTACGAATAAAATTCAATACCGTCTGTGTTGCCATTATATCAAGACCCGTTGTTGGCTCATCTAAAATAACCACCTCAGGCTTGTGAACAACTGCCCGGGCTATTGCCACCTTCTGCTTCATCCCAGTAGAAAAGTTTTCACTTCGGCGGTCTAAAAAAGTATGCATGTCGAGTAAATCGGCGAGCTCCTCGATTCGTGTTGCAATCTGGATTTTCTTCATGCCGTGAAGCTTGGCAAAATATTCAATATTTTCACGTCCCGATAACCGCCCATATAAACCTGTTGAGCCGGACAAAAACCCAATTTTTTTGCGCGCCATAACAGGGTTTTCTAATACATCTGCGCCATTAATGTTGATATGACCACTGTCAGGTTTAAGCGCGGTGGATAACATTCGTAATGTGGTCGTTTTACCCGCTCCGTTAGGACCCAGTAGGCCAAGGACTTCACCTTGCTGACAGGTAAAAGATACCTCAACGACAGAGTGAAAAAAGCGCCCTTTTAAACGTGGATCTTGTCGTTCTTGCTCACTGAGTTTCTTCGGGTTTTCCACGGAAAACTTTTTAGCTAAGCCAACTATTTCGATCATTCCCTTCCCTTTATATGCCTAAAGGCTATTAATGCGTTGGCACTTTACAGTAAGCGTCAATTATCTAATAGCTGTAAAGTATAACAATAACGTTTAAAATCAGAATATTAGTCAATTAATAAATCAAACTCAATTTCAGACAAGGACACGTTATATGGGCACACAACTCAACCCGTTATCAGCCTGTATTGGCGTACTTACCCAACCTAAAGCGACCTTTTTCGTATTGAAAAAACAGCATAATTGGTCGTGGTTGGCATTTTTACTGGTCATGGTGGCTGCCATATTGCCTATGTATTACTACTTTCACGTGGTGGATTTTCAATGGTACAAAGAGAGTATCATTGCCAGTCAATTTTCTAATGTGAGCCCCAGTGAACAGCAAAGTGCACGAGGCTTGTTGGAAGCAACTCAGGGTATCATTGGCACCGTAATCACCCCTTTTATTATGATGTTAACACTGGTATCGATCATCGCCGGTTATCTGAATATCACCACAAAAATTGATCCACAAAATATTAATAGCTACGGTGACTGGTTCGGTTTTTCTTGGTGGGTATTAATGCCGTCCTGTGTGGGCGCATTACTTAGTCTAGGGATTTTATTTTTTGCGACAGACGGGCAAATAAGCTTTGATGCAATATCGCCAAGCGCGTTATCTTTTATATTTGCCATACCGCCTACCTCTTCTTGGTTTGGGCTGGCAAGCAGTATTAAACTTGAAACGTTTTGGACTATGTACCTGATCTTTATTGGCCTATCACAGTGGGTTGAGCTATCACGGCAACGTGCGATAATCATTGCGTTTACGCCTTGCTTGGTTATTTGGTTAAGTTGGGCATTGTTACTGTTGTTTTGACGCGGTTGCTGATCGCTAAAAATAACAAGACTCTATAACCATAAATTTACTTACTCGGGCGCTTGGGGCGAAAGTATTCCCGATTAAGATAAAACTGCGGCTCTTGGTTTAGCTCACTCCAACCAGGCAGCCCCAACAATGGTAAAGGAAATAAAGGCTTTGGCTGTTTAAACAATTCAGTGTTTGTGATTGCCGCGCTCAAGCGTTCATCAACCTCAGCGTTTTGCTGTGCGATACTCAACAATGAAAAGCCGTTTTCTACTTCAATAGCTAACCACTTTCCTGTTAACCCTATAAACGGGTCAAGCAACATTTCATAGTTAGCATGACCAAACATACGCGCATGAACAGATATACCCCATGCGTTTCGTGCATTATGCAGTGCTTCATACCATTTATGCTCTGTCAGTAAGCCAGTAACGGATTTGCCTTTATCACCCTCAATCAATAACAACACACCACACTCATCGAAGTGCGTAATATGATTGCGCTGGGGCGTGCGTGGGCTGAGGCCAAACTGTTCAATATCATCTACGTGCAGCTTATTTAGCAGTTTTTTCGTTTTTGGGTATTGCAGCCACACTAAACCATTGAACAAATCATGCCAGCTGTTAGCTCTAGTGGGTATTTGTGCATGCTTGTTGATAATTTGTTCATAATAATTATCACTGGGGGCAAGCATATCTTGGCACACGAATTCAGGGGTACTTATTTGCGCTACCGGCTGTTGTTTCTTCAATAGGTTTAAGCCCTGTGCATTGGGCCAGGTTGGCATGTTTGATATTGAAAATTGAGTATCTAGATGCGCTATGGGTTCGCACGACAGTTGCAGTGTAAAGGGTTCATTCCAAGGTAAAGACATAAAAAGACAAACAAAATTCGTTGCTAGTAGGATGATGGGTGGCATTATAACAACTCCATTCCTGCGAGGCCTACTTTTATCGAGTGAGTGGAAATTAATTTTGAGTAAAACCAAACTAGGTGAATATAAAAATGAAAAGAATTCAACTGGCGGCTATTCCACTGCTAAGCGCAACGTTGTTTGCCTGTGGCGTGAATAACGACAAAGATAATACATACAATGCACAAAGTGACTTTACGCTTGCGTATCAAAGCATTACTGATGCGACGCTAAAAGCACATACAAAAACGCTTTCATCCGATGAATTTGAAGGGCGTTCGCCAACATCAAAAGGCGAAAAAATCACCCTGGATTATTTAGTTAGCAATTTTAAACAGATGGGTTATGAACCCGGCAATGGCGACAGCTATTTGCAAGCAGTCAATTTACTTGAGATGACCGCTTCACCTGCTATGACCATGACCATAGGTAATAACACCTTCGAATACAAAAAAGGCATGATCGCATCCACTAAGCGTGAAAAAACGCAGGTAAACGTAAAAGATTCCGATGTGGTTTTCGTTGGTTTTGGCGTCAATGCCCCAGAGTACGATTGGAATGACTACGCTGGGCTCGACGTTAAAGGCAAAACAGTCGTAATTTTGGTTAATGATCCCGGCTTTGAAAATCCTGACAGTGGTAAATTTCAAGGTAAGACCATGACGTACTACGGTCGCTGGACATACAAATATGAGGAAGCCAGTCGCCAAGGTGCAGCTGCAGCAATCATTGTTCACGAAACTGCGCCGGCATCATACGGTTGGTCTGTGGTTGCCAATAGTTGGAGTGGCCCACAATATAGTTTGGTCAGTGAAAATGGTAATGCGGATCGCGTTGCCGTTGAAGGATGGTTATCAAATGATGCAGCCAAAAAAGTATTTGCTGACGCAGGGTTAGACTTCGCCCAAGAAAAAGCGAAAGCGCTTGTGAGTCCATATCACAGTAACTTAAAACAAAAGGCAACTATAACCGTAAATAGCACCATGAAGAAATCCGTTAGCCATAACGTTATCGCCACTTTACCGGGTTCACAGACGCCTGAAGAACATATAATTTACAGTGCTCACTGGGATCACTTAGGTAAAGATGAAAATAAAAAAGGTGACCAGATATATAATGGCGCCCACGATAACGCCACAGGTACCGCCACGGCACTTGCGATTGCCAAAGCATATAAAGAATTAACCGTTGCACCAAAACGCTCGGTGACATTTTTAATTGTTACCGCAGAAGAACAAGGCTTACTAGGCTCTTTGTATTATGCCGAACATCCTATTATTGCCCTTGATAAAACGGTTGCGAATATTAACATGGATGCCATGAACGTACTTGGACGCACAAAAGATGTATCCGTTGTGGGAATGGGTAAGTCAGAACTAGAGACTTATTTAGCCAAAGCCGCCAAACGACAAGACCGAGTGCTAACACAAGAGTCTCGCCCTGAGGCGGGTTCATATTACCGTTCTGATCATTTTAGTTTCGCGAAACAAGGGGTACCGGCTCTATATGCAAAAGGTGGAAATACCCCAATCGATGAGCAAACAGCAGATTATAAAAAGCGCACCAAAGTATTAATTACAGGGTGTTATCATCAAGTTTGTGATCAATTCCGTGAAAACTGGGATTTTTCCGGTGTGCGGGAAGACAGCCAACTATTGTTTGAAGTGGGTTACGATCTTGCCCAATCATCTGACTGGCCTAAGTGGAACGCTGCGAGTGAGTTTCAGCGTCACTGAGTTTTTTAATTAAAATTTACCATTCTGGCCAGCTGATAATGTTATTAATTAGCTGGCCATTTCTCGTCCATCCCGCACAAATAGGTTGAATTAATGCCAAAAAACGGCACTTAATCTAACTAATAGCCAACAAGTGTAAAAAAATTACAGTTTCCGCTTGCTTTTTTTTCTCATGCTGGCAAATTCAAGGGCGCAAGAAAGTAATAATAAATATAATAACCACCACTTTCCCCAGCACGCATGTTTGGTTTCATGAAAACCAAGCCATTCAGCTATATGAGTTAGTAACAAATAACCAAAAGAGAGAAGCCTTTTTATGTGTGGTATTTTCGGCATTCTGGACATCAAAACTGATGTATCAGAACTTAGAACGCAAGCATTAGAACTTTCCAAACTACTGCGTCATCGCGGTCCTGACTGGTCAGGCGTATGGAATAACGATAATGCCATTTTGTGTCACGAGCGCTTAGCAATCGTTGACGTTGACAAAGGCGCGCAACCACTTATCAGCCGAAATAATAATAGCGTTCTTGCCGTTAATGGTGAGATCTACAACCACAAGGCTCTTGAGCAGAACTTAGCTCAAGCGTACGATTTTAGAACTAAATCTGATTGTGAAGTTATTCTTCCTCTGTATGAACAGCAAGGCGTTGAGTTTATTGACCAACTGCAAGGTATGTTCGCTTTTGTACTTTACGATCAAGCGCAAGACGCTTACTTAATTGCTCGTGACCACATGGGAATTATTCCTTTGTATACCGGTTATGACGAACACGGTAACTTTTACGTCGCATCTGAAATGAAAGCGTTGGTTCCTGTATGTAAAACGGTACAAGAATTTCCTCCAGGGCATTATTTATGGAGTAAAACAGGTGAGCTGAAAAAATACTATCAGCGAGACTGGATGGACTATGAAAACGTTAAAAATAATCCGACCGATTTAAATGACCTTAAAGTTGCATTCGAAAAATCTGTAAAATCGCATTTAATGTCAGACGTGCCTTACGGCGTTTTATTATCCGGTGGTTTAGACTCGTCATTAGTTTCCGCTATTGCAGCCAAATATGTAGCTAAACGCGTAGAAGATAACGATGAGTCTGATGCGTGGTGGCCGCGACTGCATTCTTTCGCAGTAGGTCTTGAAGGCGCACCTGATTTAATCGCGGCAAAAAAAGTAGCTGAGATGATTGGTACCGTGCACCACGAAGTACATTTCACCGTGCAAGAAGGATTAGATGCTATTCGTGATGTGATTTATCATCTTGAAACCTACGATGTTACAACAATTCGTGCGGCAACGCCTATGTACTTAATGAGCCGTAAAATAAAGGCCATGGGTATTAAAATGGTATTGTCTGGTGAAGGTGCTGATGAAATATTTGGTGGTTATCTGTATTTCCATAAAGCACCCAATGCGAAAGAATTTCACGAAGAAACGTTACGTAAACTTGAACGCTTACATATGTTTGATTGTGCCCGTGCTAATAAATCCACATCAGCTTGGGGTGTAGAAGCGCGCGTACCTTTCCTAGATAAAGAATTCTTAGATGTAGCGATGCGCCTAAACCCACAAGACAAAATGTGTCTTGATGGCAAAATGGAAAAATGGATCCTACGTAAAGCGTTTGATAATGGTGAGTACTTACCTGCTGAAGTGTTATGGCGTCAAAAAGAACAATTCAGTGATGGCGTAGGCTACTCGTGGATTGATTCTATTAAAGAGCAAGTAGAGCAAGATGTGACAGATCAACAATTGGCGAGCGCAGCATTCCGCTTCCCAATTAACACCCCTGACACAAAAGAAGGCTACTACTTCCGTACTGTTTTTGAGTCTTTCTTCCCGCAAGAAAGTGCTGCTCATTGTGTACCTGGCGGTAAATCTATCGCTTGTAGCACAGTTGAAGCTTTAGAATGGGACGCTAGCTTTAAAGGCAATGCTGACCCATCAGGTCGTGCGATGCGTGATGTGCACAACCAAGCTAGCTAATTTTTAAAAGAAATTAAGGCACTATGAAAAAAACCGCTGACGCGGTTTTTTTATGTCTATAAAATGCGCTTTGTAGCGTGATAAATCGTCCCAAAAAAGGGAGCTTTCGCTCCCGCTGCAGTTATATTAGGTTACATTACTGAAGTACATGAGTGCGTTAAAACGTGACAATGTCTTCATTGATAAGATGACCAACGACGGGGCTGTCTTGCGCGTCGACAAATGCGTTATCAATTGCTTGAGAACGACCGCTGGTCACTTTACGATAATTTGGATGGGTATAAATATAAGTCTGTTTAGACTTAAGAGCCTCCAATACACGCTGGGCTAAAACGCCAGCTGGAATGCCTGACTCCACCGCTATCGTCGCAGCATTAGCACCGGCTTGCAGTTTCTTTTTATCTTGTCGGTTCTCTTGCGCCACAGCGTATTTCGGCTGGCGATTACGATGAGATTCGTGAATACGGGTTTTAACAAACGCCGGGCACAACGCTGACACATGTATATTGTGTGACTTAAGCTCTACAGCCCAACTTTCAGTCATGGATACCACTGCCGCTTTCGAGGCGCAATAAGCGCCTGCGTATGGCATACCTAACATTCCTGCCATCGATGCGACATTAACAATCCAACCGCCCTCACCATGCTCTTTTATAGCTGGAACGCAGGCTTGTGCACCATATAGCACACCCATAACGTTAACATCCATCACCCAACGCCACGTTTCATGTTCGGTGTCTTCAATTTTACCTGGGATCCCGCCTACGCCGGCATTATTAATCACCATATGGATTTTACCGTAGGTATCTTTTGCTCGGGCGACAACGTCTTGCCATTGTTTGAAATCAGTTACATCTAATTCGCAGGCTAATACGTTCACGCCTTTGTCTAACAACAATTGTCTTGAAACGGCTAACGCTTGAATATCAATATCACCCATCACGATATTCATACCTTGCTTACCGAGAGCTTCTGCCAGTGCTAAACCAATACCACCTGCCGCACCAGAGATTATCGCCGTTTTACCCATAAATTCGTTTGACATTGTTACTCCTCATTCAGCATGACTTAACCAACCATATTTGTGTTCGTTAAGTGTGAAAACCAGCCTGCGTGATTTCCTTTAAACTCAGAGTAGATGTGGTTGTGTGTTTTACATACTTTATTTGCTTAATTCATCTGACTTAATATGGTGAATAGAAATAATAGCTTTTTCACGCCGTCAGGTTTTGTCCATTAACCTCTTGAATATTCAATACAGCCCCCAACCTTAATAGGTAACACAGGCTTTCCCAGTGGCGGAATCGCCTTTACCTTATAAGTTGAACGTTGCGATGTTTTTGTCCGAATATCGCGGTTCGTTCATTACATCAATTTCCTATAACAGGAGTATTTTATTCATGTCTCAAACCAACACTTTTAAAGCCCTACTCGTCGAAGAGCAAGATGACAAGACCTTTACCAAGAGTATTGTTCAGCGCAGTGTCAGTGATTTACCAGATAATGACCTACTGATCCAAGTCCACTATTCGTCGCTAAACTACAAAGATGCGATGTCAGCCAGCGGTAATAAGCGCATTAGTCAGCACTTTCCGCACACGCCAGGAATCGATGCCGCTGGCATTGTGATAAGCGATAAGTCAGGCACATTCTCAGCAGGCCAGCATGTATTGGTATTTGGTTACGACTTAGGCATGAATACACCAGGCGGCTTAGGACAAATGATTTCAATACCAGCCGCATGGGCGGTAGCTTGCCCTGAAACACTGACGTTAAAAGAAGCCATGACTTATGGCACTGGAGGAATAACCGCAGCGTTGTGTATTCAAAAGCTTGAGAAAATGGGCGCTAAACCCAGCGACGGACCAGTAGCGGTAACCGGTGCAACAGGCGGTGTAGGCAGTATCAGTATCGCACTACTCAAGCAATTAGGTTATGAGGTTGTGGCATTCTCTGGCAAACCTGAGCAATCAGATAAGTTAAAAGAACTAGGTGCTAGCGAAGTATTACACAGAGATGTGATTTTAGAAGTGAAAGACTTACCCATCGGTAAAACAAAATGGGCGCACGGTATTGATACTTTAGGAGGCGATTATTTGACCGGTTTGCTGAAACAGCTAAAAGCTGGAGGAGGTGTTGCTTCGGTAGGTCTAGCCTCGTCACCTGAAATAGCAATGAATGTGATACCTTTTATCACTCGCGGCGTGTCGTTGCTTGGTGTTGATTCAGTCTATATTCCACTTGAAGATAAAAAGCATATTTGGCAGCGCGTCGCAACAGACATGAAACTGCCTAATTTGGATAGCTACCAACAAGAGATTTCTCTCCTAGAAACCCCCGAATATCTCGAGCGCTTCTTTAAAGGTCAGGTGGTTGGACGCTACGTAGTCAATGTGCAAGATGCATAAAAATGCAATATCTGTCGGTATACAACAGCTGTCAGTATTCATAGTTAGGTAATAACTAAAAAGGGTCTTCTCGCTTAAATGTGAGAAGGCCCTTTTTTAAGTACATTAATATAGAGTTAACTGATTTTATAGTTTCTATCTGGGCTATTATTACTGATCCAGTTTCAACACGTCAGGGTCATACCATAATTCTTTACGTTCAAGCGGTGTTGCGGTCGGTAAAAAACTATTTTCCAGCTCGAATATGTGACGATTAGGCATATTGGCTCGGTCTAACTTGCCTTGGAATGTTTGCACAAAAAGTTGCTCGAACGAACCGTCTGCGATGGCTATTTCTAATCCTTTCTCAATTAAACTCGCCAATGGGCGACTCTTCTTATTCACAAAGAAATACATAGCTTCAGGGTAACGAATGGCTATCTCCTGCTCGACCATTAAATCCATATTGTAAGCTGGGTTATCAATTTCATCCCATACTTCAACTACCGACCGGGGGAAAAAATCTCCCTGCGCCCGGCGGAGTAAATTAAAAAGATTACCATATGCATTATCTACCGTAACATTGAATCCATTGGCTTGTAGGATTTTGGTATCGGGCCAATCACGCCCTTGAATGGGAATAAGTTTTATTAAATGCTCGAGCTTTTGTACGTATTTAAAACGCGCGGGCATATCATCTCTGATCAACAGTAAACGCCAACCAATCAAGCCTTTGTATATAGGAATACGTATGGGCAGCAACTGTTGCTCCCGCTGTTTATCCGTCACGCTCCACACCACATTTACATCGCGACTATCCATCAGACGTTTGAGTGCTTTATTTTGCAACATAATTCGCTCAGATGGTTTAAGTGAGTACCGTACACCCGTTTTTTCAAGCGCTAGCGCCAATAATTTCACCGGATAAATAGACCGCTGATCCGATTCAGACATTGCCCTAGGATAGGTCAGTCGCCACGTGGCTGCCTGTCCGGTAAACGTGACCAACAAGGCAAGCCCAAATATTAATTTAACCAATGCTATCTCGCTCATGATTACTAGAGAAAAATTGAAATATCGATTCTTGATCGTCATCCACTACGGCCACAATGATTTTTAAGCTACCATCAGCAACCTCTTGCAAAGTATAAGAAGTCGCGCAGACTGAAACGACTTGATCATCAGCATCTAATAATTGCCAACGCATTTTAAGAAAATGCAGTGTGTCAGACAAGCGTATTGCCTGGGTTAAATTAGGCAAATGCCTGACTATATTTGCTGCGCGCAAACGCTTAAGCATGACGTGGCATGATTTTGCTAATTCATCTCCCTGCATAAAGACATATTTATCGTGATCATTTATCACAACCGTCGGCAATAGACAGAAGTTAATTAAACGCTCAACATCATGCCGATCAAGCGCATGGGCATAATCCATTAAAAATTTCATCGCGTCTCGTTGCATAAAAAACCCAATTATTCGATCCCAATAAATTTGTGTGTTTGTAAAGATAATCGCCAATTTCTGGCTATACAGGTTTTAATGCACAATTCCGTTGCTCGTTTTTGCATACTGATTGGTTGAAGATAAATCAATGGTTTAGGAGTCTCAGTTCCCTCCAGTAGCAAAAGCACCTCATCCAATTCCTCAATATGCTTCTGCATGGCCACGGGATGCTTAATTTCATTTGCCCTTAGCAATGCACTTTTTAACACATCGCGCTTACCCGGCATATTAACTTTCGGTGAGACCGTTATCCAAGTATCTTTATGGGTCAAAATTTCATAGGTACCGCTGGTTTCGACCTGAACACTGTAACCATTTTCCAATAAGACCGTTGAAAGTGCCGTCAAGTCATACATACAGGGCTCTCCTCCAGTCAAAATAATATTATTAGCGGTATACCCATGAGTTTTAAATAACGCTAATAATTGTTCAGGCGTATGCGCAAACCACTGCTCGGTATCTTCGTTTTGCGCCATGACGTCAGTTACGTCAACTTTGAGATCTTCATTGACTGCCCATGTGTGTTTCGTATCACACCAAGGGCAGCCAACAGGGCAACCTTGCAAGCGAATAAAGATAGACGGTACACCTGTATGGGCGCCCTCCCCCTGAAGAGATTCAAAAACCTCGTTAATCTTGTATGTATTCAACAGCTTTCCTGTGGTTTAACTAAGGGTTATCTGGGATTTTCCGACCGAATGGCTTAACATTAGCATCTAGAAACTGTCGATTATAGAGAAGCTGAACAAATGGTACAAAAGGTGGTAGTAATTTTTTCTGGTGGTATGGACTCCTTCACCGTTCTAAACATGGCAGTTAATGATGGATACGAAGTATATGCCTTGTCCTTTGATTACGGTCAACGCCACAGTAAAGAACTGGATTACGCGAGTCGCGCCTGTCAGAACTTAGGAGTATCTCATAAAATTATCGATATCTCGGCGATAAATGAGTTAATAGGTGGTTCGTCATTAACGTCAGATATCGACATTCCTGAAGGGCATTACGCAGAAGAAAGTATGAAGCAGACTGTGGTTCCCAACCGCAATATGATTTTGCTGTCGATGGCAGTGGGTTATGCCGTGTCTTTAGACGCCACTAAGGTATTTTACGGTGCACACTCGGGCGACCATGCTATTTACCCTGACTGTCGTCCAGAATTCGTTGAACGTATGAATGATGTATGCGCGATCGCCAATTACGAAAAGGTTGAAATAATCTCACCGTTTTTATACCAAAGTAAAATCGATATTTTAACCGCTGGACTGAATATGGGACTAGATTACAACTTAACGTGGACCTGTTACAACGGCCGTGAAAAAGCGTGTGGAAAATGCGGAGCTTGCCAAGAGAGATTAGAGGCATTTGAGCAAAATAACACGCAAGATCCGCTCAGCTACGAATAACGTTTCAATTATTTTATTACGCCCTCACTTAGCATTCCTGAGAGTGTGGGCGACATACCCCATTTCCTTGTTTATGCTTTTGCTTGAGCCTATTTTCCAGCTAATCCAATAAAATCGATTGCAAAAAATGAATCAACGACTACTTTTCAGTTTGTTGAATAAAGTAGGTTATTTCCTTAATAAGATGGCGTAACACTGGATTTAACCGAGTGTTCTTACCGTTCATCACAAATAACTCATGGCTAAACTCAAATTGGCGATTCTTTATGCTGACTAAGCCCAAATCTTTACCTTGGTGTTCAAGCATATAATCAGGTAATAACCCTAGATATTCACCGGTCATAATCGCCGACAAACACCCGTCATAAGAATCTGAAAAAGTTTGGATCGATAGCCTACGCTCACCATCTATATAGTTACTCGAAGACAAACCGGATATACCGATAGCCGGATAATCATCGATACGTATAGTATCCGGAATGCCATCCGTATATTTGGCCAAAACGTGGGTTGGTGAACAATACAGACGGCCTCGGCATTTGACATTGATTGGGTGAAACGTCACCGATTCTGGTTTCACCATATCATAGGTGGACAACACCAAATGGCACTCACCTGATAAGGCTACGTGTTCGACTTCGTTATATAAACGGGTTTGAATATTAACGTGAATATCGTTGAATTTATTCATCGTACTTTTCACCGCCTTGCTCACTGCAAGGTGATAGTTAAGTGGCAAACCAGCCATCATTACAAGGGTAATATTCCCTGAATAGTCATCGTGTAAGCTTTTTAGGTTGAATACAAAGTTATCAAATGAGTTAAAGATACGCTTGGTTTCTTGAAACACCACCTCGCCTTCCTTACTCATTTGGAACCCTCCTCGGCCTCGGTGACATAACACCAAGTCTAATCGGTCTTCTAACTTTTTAATGGCGGCACTGATATTAGGACGTTGCATCCGCAACACAGATTCAGCAGCAGTGAAACCGTTGCAAGAGGCAACGGCGTAAAACACGCGAAGAAGTTTGATATCTGATTCTTGCAGACGATTAATCATGGTTAGCACCGCTTTTAGGTATAGTTATTGATACTTAAGCGTATAATAGGCAAGGCCAAATGTGATTACAATGTAAATATCGCTAAAAAGGATGCTAACCATCACGAAAAATCGTTAAAGATTGATTAACGTCGCCAAAAGCACATTAATTTCTGCGCATAAGTTGGTGCTGTTTCACATTATTATGATGGTAAAAGCAAGTATCAGGATATATCCACCAACTTTTGGCGCAGCATTTCGACTTCATCTCGCATCGATGCAGCTTGTTCAAACTCTAGGTCTTTAGCTAATTGGAACATTTTCTTTTCAAGCTCGGCAATATTTTTCATCAACTCCGGCACACTTAGGCCGTTGTACTTCTTACCTGATTCCGCGACCTTGCGTAGCAGAACCTTGCCTTGTCCCCCTCCCTCACCTACATCCATAATATCGGTAATTGGTTTATTCAGTTGAGTAGGCACAATATTATGCTTTTTATTATGCTCTCGCTGTTTTTCACGTCGTCTATCGGTTTCGTCAATGGCCCGTTGCATTGAGCCAGTAATACGATCGGCATATAGGATCGCGCGACCATTAATGTGTCGAGCTGCTCGTCCCATAGTTTGAATCAAAGAACGGTCAGAGCGCAAGAATCCTTCTTTATCAGCATCAAGAATCGCTACAAGAGAAACCTCTGGCATATCCAAGCCTTCTCTGAGTAAGTTAATACCCACCAAGACATCGAATTTACCTAAGCGCAGATCTCGAATAATTTCAATACGTTCAACAGTATCGATATCCGAGTGCAGATAGCGCGCTTTAACATTATGTTCATCTAAATATTCGCTTAAATCTTCGGACATACGCTTGGTTAACGTTGTAACCAATACGCGCTCATTGAGCGCGACGCATTTCTCAATTTCTGACAATAAGTCATCGACCTGCGTTCCAACCGGACGGATCTCAATTTCCGGATCAATCAAGCCTGTTGGGCGAACAACCTGTTCAACGATATCGTCCGGCGTTTTTGCCAACTCATACTTGCCTGGAGTAGCTGATACATAAATAGTTTGTGGGGCAATCTGTTCAAATTCTTCAAACTTCAACGGTCGATTATCAAGGGCGGAAGGAAGTCTAAAACCATACTCGACCAATGTCTCTTTACGCGAACGGTCTCCTTTATACATAGCGCCAATTTGTGAAACCGTTACATGAGACTCATCAATAAACAGTAAGCCATCCGAGGGAAAGTAATCAATTAGCGTCGGAGGCGGATCACCAGGTGTTCTGCCCGATAAATAACGGGAATAGTTTTCGATACCCGAGCAATATCCTAACTCTTGCATCATTTCCATATCAAATTGGCAACGCTGACTGAGTCGCTGCTCTTCAACCAGTTTATTAACAGACAACAATTGCGCTTTTCGTTCTTTCAGTTCGACTTTTATATGTTCAATCGCATCGACAATCTTTTCCCGTGGCGTCACGTAGTGGGTTTTTGGAAAGATAGTCGCTCGAGTCACCGTTTTTTCCACGGCCCCAGTTAATGGATCGAATATACTGATACGCTCAACTTCTTCATCGAATAACTCTACGCGTATCGCTTCACGTTCAGAATCCGCCGGAAAAATATCAATCACATCGCCCCGTACCCTAAAGGTACCTCGCTCAAAGGCAATATCATTACGGCTATATTGAATTTCGGCTAAACGACGCAGGATATCACGCTGGTTCATAATGTCGCCTTGGCGAAAATGCAGTAACATTTTCATATACGAATCAGGATCCCCTAGGCCGTATATCGCTGACACGCTAGAAACAATTATGACATCCCGGCGCTCCATTAACGATTTAGTCGCCGACAAACGCATTTGTTCTATATGCGCATTAATCGAGGCATCTTTTTCGATAAAGGTATCACTAGATGGCACATAGGCCTCAGGTTGGTAGTAGTCATAATATGACACGAAATATTCTACCGCATTATTAGGAAAGAACTCCTTCATCTCTCCGTATAACTGTGCTGCCAACGTCTTATTATGGGCCAATATCAAAGTGGGTCTTTGCACTTCACTAATAATATTGGCCATAGTAAAGGTTTTCCCTGACCCGGTTACCCCAAGTAAGGTTTGAGCTGCAAGGCCACTCTCAAGTCCCTCGACTAGCGCCTTAATGGCTTTAGGTTGATCCCCTGCCGGTGAATAGGAAGACGTAAGTTGAAACGGACGAGCCATTGATTACCCTTTTATTGAAAATAGAAACGAAATTACCCAGTGATGCGTTTAGCAATTGCCCGGCTAAACCAGATATATGCCACCGCAGCGGTGAGCACATTAGCCACAATACCCGCAAAAAACATACCTTTGAGATCAAATAGGTAGCTACCTAGATAGGATATGGGCACAAAAAATACAAACAACCGTAAAACACTCATCAGTAGCGCAGACATTGGCAAATGCATTGCGTTAAATGATGAATTAGTCAAAATTACAATCCCTTGTACGCCATAGCCCAGAGGAACGATCATCAAATAGGCTTGAATAAGATTGATAACCTCTGGCTCTGTGGAGAATAAACGCGCCAGCACACCAGACAACATATAAATAACAGCAAATACCAGTAATTGCCAAACCACCACGAAACGTACGCAAAGTTGATATGCTTTTGACACTCGCAATAAATTATTAGCCCCATAATTTTGACTAATAAAAGGTGGCAACGACATGGACAAAGCTAAAATAACGATACTGGCAATCGACTCTAAACGGCCACCCACTCCCCAAGCTGCGACAGCTCCAGGGCCATACCCGGCAACAACGGCCGTTAAAATGCCACCCGCTATAGGCGTCAGCATATTTGCACCTGCGGCGGGTAAACCGATCTTCAGTATACCGCCAATGGTACGCTGCAGTTCTTTCAAGTTTAACAGGCGAGGCAAGATAAGTTGACGTTTGTAGGCTAGTAAATACAAGATGTATACAAGCCCTAATGCCCACGCAATAAGTGTGGCTAGAGCCGCCCCTTGCATTCCCATTGCTGGAATAGGCCCCCAGCCGAATATAAGGATAGGATCTAGGATTACATTTATGAGTCCCCCGCTTGCCATAACGTAGCTAGGGGTTTTAGTGTCGCCTGACGCACGTAAAATACTATTACCTACCATCGGCATCGCCAAAAATACACCAGCGGCGTACCAAACCACCATATATTCACGAATATGCACGAGTAGCTGATCCGTTGCCCCAAGTAAGATGAAAATGGGATCGATCGTTAACAAGCCAACCAAAGCTAGTATGACAGCCAATACAAATGCCAACATTAGTGCACCGGTACCAGATTCTTTAGCTTGATCATGGCTATTGCTGCCAAGGAAACGTGCAATTACCGCTGACGTACCGATCCCTAAACCAATATGCAAACTAATTAAGGTAAAAGTAACAGGAAAAGTAAAACTAATAGCAGCTAACTCTTGTGTGCCCAACAAGCCGATAAAAAAGGTATCTACTAATCCAAAAGACATCATCATGACCATGCCTATCAGCATAGGAAGCGTCATGCTTTTAAGGGTTTTACCGATGGGGCTGTTTAACAGGTCGCGGCGCTCTGTTGATGCAGATTTTTGACTCACACTTGGGTTCCCTCAATAACTAGCCGACCATAGTAAGCCAACAAACTACATAAGACTAACGGAAAGCTGTTTCAAAATACGTGCAAGACTTAGATTGATTTTCATAAAAAAATATTCGTATTGAGATTCAAGTAAACGGTAACAGCACATGGGGAGATCAATATGTATGCAATTAGTGACGAAAAATAAGCAACGTCCCCATGCTCATTACTCTTTTGCGGAGAGATTGATCACTTTTCTGTTACTTTTCGGGCAAAAACGGTAGACATAAATTTAGTAATTTCAAGCACTATTTTTATAAAATTAAATTTGCTAATGAAAACAACACACAAGATAAAAACAAGCTGGGTGAAAATCATCCAAGCTAACCTACAAAAGCTCCATATATAGTATAACGTCATGATTTAAATAGATAAAAATAGAAAAACAAAAGTTTTTCTTAAATCGTATTGACATCGAATCTACTAGGCTTGCGAGAAGCATTGCGAATTCATGCACATAGTTATCCACAGATATAGTGGATAACTATCCCCGCCTCAACAAATCCGTGAACTTGAATGAAGAATGCCAGATCACTTGGTAAGTCATCACTAACCTCTTGCAGTCATACGCTAGGTTACACTTTTATTAATCACTGATTATATATACAGTGATCAACAATATTTAAATAACCATTAGTTATATAGGAACCCATTATTGCTCATTTCCCTTTTAGTCAATTTCCTTCTACTGATTATTTATATTGGTAGATGTCAGTATTAAGCTGATGGCCGCCGACTATTTTGTTTAATCTCCTGAGCGAACAACTACCTTCTTGCGGCTAACGCTAATTACGTTTAACAAAACGAACAACTCTTGAGCGATTTTGTCGAGTGATTGTACGAATAAAAATCAATTGTGAAATAATCCCGAAAAAAGGCTAAAAATAGTTGTAATCGGTGTTGACACCAGACGGTATGCTCATTAATATTCGCCCCCGTTGAAAGGGCCTCACAGGCACTGACTTAATAAGACAATGTTTTGCTAAAGTTCTTTCAACTAGCGTTAAACGATTCCCCCTTAGCTCAGTTGGTTAGAGCGACGGACTGTTAATCCGCAGGTCCCCCGTTCGAATCGGGGAGGGGGAGCCAACGTTTGCAAGGCATATGCATTGTTAACAAGGCTCGGTAGTTTTCGATTCGAAGCGTTATTTATGTCTTAAGGCATAAAGTTTGATATTTGATTCCCCCTTAGCTCAGTTGGTTAGAGCGACGGACTGTTAATCCGCAGGTCCCCCGTTCGAATCGGGGAGGGGGAGCCAATCAGGCTCAATTCTCATATTTCTCTTCGTTATAAAATCCTCAAAACTTTTGCATATCAAGTTGTTAATCAGTTCGATTACTTAGATAATACCGCGCAGTTTCCCGAAGATATATCTGTCACACTTCGTTCATACTCAATTTTGGCGAAATGATTGCCGTTATTTTATCCATATTCATCAACGGGAGTAATTTGTTTACGGGGTGGTTAGGGTGTATTTTGCCTTATATATGTAAGGCTTAAGGCGTTTTCGGTAATCATCAGCTCTCGCATTCACTTTGCATAACAACGAACAGGTTTTACGATTTTGATTTTTGTACTAGGTTGCAAACAATATGACTGAGTTTTTACTGCTATTAGTCGGCACGGTGCTTGTCAATAACTTTGTATTGGTTCAGTTCCTCGGCCTTTGTCCATTTATGGGTGTATCAGGGAAGCTTGAAACAGCTATCGGTATGTCGATGGCCACGACCTTTGTTCTCACATTAGCTTCTCTTTCCAGTTATCTCGTTGAACACTACATATTATTGCCATTGGGAATTGAATACCTTCGCACATTAAGTTTTATTCTGGTAATAGCGGTAGTGGTTCAGTTTACCGAAATGGTCGTCCATAAAACGAGTCCAACACTGTATCGATTACTGGGTATTTTCTTACCTTTAATCACAACAAACTGCGCCGTACTCGGTGTCGCCTTATTAAACATAAATCATGACCACAACTTTATTGAGTCGGTTATTTATGGATTCGGTGCAGCCGTTGGTTTTTCACTCGTGTTAATTTTGTTTGCCGCTATGCGCGAGCGTTTAGCCGTTGCCGATGTGCCTGCCCCATTCAAAGGTGCATCAATTAGTATGATTACTGCAGGCTTAATGTCTTTGGCATTCTTAGGCTTTACTGGCTTGGTGAAGTTTTAATGACGTTGTTTTGGACTATTCTTACTGCACTTATAGCTATTGGCCTGCTTGCCCTAGTCTTTGGCTCAATATTGGGGTTCGCGTCGGTTCGTTTCAAAGTAGAAAGCGATCCTCTGGTCGACCAGATCGATGAGTTACTCCCGCAAACACAATGTGGTCAATGTGGCTATCCGGGTTGCAAGCCATACGCACAAGCGATAGCCGATGGCGACGATATCAATAAGTGTCCACCGGGTGGCGACGCAACTATAAAACGCCTTGCGGACTTAATGGGAGTTGAAGCAACCTCTTTAGATGCAGCTCACGGTACTGAAGACATAAAGAAAGTTGCCTTTATACGCGAAGATGAATGCATTGGTTGTACCAAGTGCATTCAGGCCTGCCCCGTTGATGCCATTTTAGGGGCGGCCAAACAAATGCATACAGTATTAAGCGATGAATGTACCGGTTGTGATCTCTGTGTCGACCCCTGCCCTGTTGACTGTATTGATATGATCCCTACACAAACCACGGCTTCTTCGTGGCGCTGGAACATTGACAGCATCCCCGTTAAGCAGGTGAGCTAATGAATCGAGTGTTAATTCCTTCTTTCGATGAAATTGTAAAGCACGTTGAGCGTAATAAACTGTGGGACTTCCCCGGTGGCGTATTCCCAGCCCAACAAAAAGAACTATCGAATCATCAACCAATAGAAAGCATGACGCTTCCCGAGCGTTTGTATATTCCGCTGAAGCAGCATATTGGTGTTGAAGGTCAGTTGCTCGTCGGCCCAGGAGAATACGTTTTAAAAGGTCAACCACTGACTCGCAGCGCAAACCCGTTTGCGGTTCCGGTTCATGCGTCAACATCAGGCACAGTGATAAGTGTTGGGCCTCATGTATCTGCACATCCTTCTGCGCTGCCTGAGCAAACGTTAGTTATCGAACCCGATACTCTCGATAAATGGATAGCTCTTACCCCATTAAAAGACTATCAATCATTGCCTAAGGTTGCAGTGCTTGAAGCTATTTGCAATGCTGGCGTGTCTGGTATGGGCGGCGCAGGGTTTCCTACACATATAAAAGCATCACCGAAAAAAGACGTCGAATTTATTATTATCAACGGCGTTGAGTGCGAGCCTTATATCACAGCCGATGATCGTTTGATGCGAGAGCATGCATGGCAAATTCGCCAAGGCATAGACGTGTTATGTCATCTGCTGTCTCCTAAACAAGTATATATTGCCATAGAAGACAACAAGCCAGAGGCGATAGAAGCCATGCGAGTGGCTTGTCAACAGAGTGAGCAGTATAAGGTAGTGCCCATTGCCACTAAATATCCCGCTGGCGGTGAAAAACAGCTTATTCAAGTATTAACCAATCGAGAAGTGCCCAAGCAAGGTTTGCCAATTGACGTGGGCGTGATAATGCACAACGTCGGAACGTGTTACGCCATTGCAGACGCAGTATTTTCAGGTAAACCTTTGATACATCGCGTGGTTACTGTCACTGGCAAAGCGGTAAGTACACCAAAAAATGTATGGGCATTGATAGGCGCGCCCGTTGCACATTTATTGGCGTCAGCCGGTTACTTAGCAGATAAGCAATCACAAAAGCAGATAATCATGGGCGGTCCTATGATGGGCTTTACCTTAGCAAGTGATCAAGTACCCGTGGTTAAAATAACCAATTGTCTGTTATTACCTACCCAAGATGAAATAGCAGAGCCAGAAGCTGAACAACCATGCATTCGATGCAGTGCTTGCGCTGATGCGTGTCCAGTATCTTTATTGCCCCAGCAACTTTTTTGGCATAGTAAGGCAAAAGAGTTAGATAAAGCCCAAGATTATAATTTATTTGATTGTATTGAATGCGGTGCCTGTGCCTACGTATGTCCCAGCGATATACCACTTGTGCACTATTACCGTGTGACCAAAGCTGAAATCAGGCTTGAACAAGAAGAAAAACAAAAATCAGATAAAGCCAGAGAACGTTTTGAAAGTCGCGCCGCTCGCTTAGTAAGAGAACAAGAAGCCAGAGACGAAAAACACCGTAAAGCGGCAGAAGCGCGTCAATCAGCGATGCAAAACAAAGGCAATGACGCTGGAGATAAAATCGCTGCTGCATTAGCCAGAGCGAAAGCCAAAAAAGCTCAGCAAGCCGAGTATAATGCCAACGAGCCAACATCTATAGCGCCGTCAGTTCAAACAAATCAAGACACGCCAATCCAATCTTCAGGTACATCCAAAGATGATCGAGTAGCTGCGGCCATTGCGCGCGCAAAAGCAAAGAAAGCCCAGAAAATAAATAATAATGAGACCAACACAGATTCAGTTGCCATTAATGATACCCCGATTTCAGTTTCGGCAAACGAAGCGCTAGTCGAAACACAAATTGAGCCCTCTGAAACAGCCGGTAATTCAAAAGATTCCCGTGTTGCAGCAGCCATAGCGAGAGCCAAAGAGAAAAAAGCACAACGATTAGCGCAGGCAGAGTCAGCTCCCCTTGAGCCGAAAATCGATCAGGACCAAATAACGCCCTCTGCTGCTCCCAAAGAATCATCTGCCCCGGGTGAATCTAAAGATGAACGTGTCGCCGCTGCTATCGCTCGAGCAAAGGCAAAAAACACCGAAAAATTAGCCACAGAAAAACCTGTGGAACCACAGATTACAGGGGACGAAAAACCCGTTGCGGTACAACAAATCTTGGTAACGCCCCAACTCAACCCAGAAATTAATTCGACTTCTCAAAGCCAAACTAATGACAGTTTGCAAATTGAGGTCTCAGCGAAAAATCAGCGCATTGCTGCTGTTGTGGCTAAAGCAAAAGCCAAAAAAGTACAACAAGTAGAGCAAGATAAAGTCCAAGCTGAGGTGTCTTCATACGATTTCCCTGACACATTGACATTAACAGAAAGCAAAATTGAAGAGCCTGTAAAAAATGTATCTAAAACCCCAGTACCCGATGATGAAGCGTTAACAGAACAACTTGACCCTGCAGATCAGAAAAAAGCACGTATCGCTGCTGCTGTAGCAAAGGCAAAAGCTAAAAAATTAGCCAAAGAGGCAGCCAGCGACGTATTACCTAACAAGGGTGAAGTGCAAAAAAATAATGAAGTACCCGCGCCATTACCTGATCAGTCTGTGACGTCAACTATCAATCAAGAGACGCAACTATCGGAAGCAGAAGAAGCGCTAGACGAGAAGAAGCGTCGTATCGCAATTGCGGTTGCCAAAGCAAAAGCCAAGAAAGCGGCTCAATTGAAATCATCAGAAGATTAAAACCTGTATATGAATTATAAACTCGCGAGTTCTCCTCATCAGCATGTTAAACGTAACACTGGTCAAGTCATGCGTATGGTTATCTATGCCTTGATCCCAGGAATATTATTACAAACCTGGTTTTTCGGCTTTGGTGTGCTCGTGCAAATAGCCTTGGCTGTTGTCACCGCTTTGATCACAGAAGCCAGTATTTTAGAATTGCGTAAACGAGACTTCGAACGTGCTATTAAGGATTACAGCGCTATATTAACAGCCATTTTATTGGCAATTAGTATCCCCCCCTTTGCCCCATGGTGGGTAGTTGTAATCGGTACCTTCTTCGCCATTGCCATGGTCAAACAACTATACGGTGGTTTGGGCTTTAACGTATTTAATCCTGCTATGGCCGCTTACGTTATGTTACTGGTGTCTTTTCCAGTACAAATGACTCAATGGTTACCGGTGCAGAGTTTAACCATGCATCAATCTAGTATCGTCGATGCTATTTACGCCGTAATGACAGGTTTTACTGCTGATGGATTTAGCCTCGCCCAATTACAAAATGCCGTTGACGGTCATACTATGGCCACGCCATTAGATGCCATCAAAACAGGTCTTGCCCAAGGATTAACCTATGAAGAGGGTTTGCAGTCGAGTATTTTCGACGGCAGTTTAGGTATAGGCTGGTCTTGGGTTAGCATGGGTTACTTGGTTGGCGGCTTGTATCTTATACGCGCGCGAATTATTAACTGGCACATTCCAGGAGGCATGCTGGCTGCGATGGTTATCTGTGCAGGTGTGATGTTTTTAGTCGATGGTGATCGCTATGCGTCTCCCCTATTTCATCTATTCAACGGTAGTCTAATACTTGGCGCATTTTTCATTGCAACCGACCCAGTATCTGCATCAACAACCAATAAAGGCCGTATTATTTTCGGTGCTGCTATTGGTTTTTGGGTATACGTTATTCGCACGTGGGGCGGCTACCCTGACGCCATAGCGTTCGCTGTTTTAATTATGAACATGGCGGTACCCCTAATCGATTATTACACCCGACCGCGTACTTACGGACATCAAAAAGATGCTAAAGGAGAGCGCAGATGAAATTCGTTATCGCTAAAAATGGTCTGATATTAAGTTTATTCGCGGTAATCACCAGTGGCCTTATCGCGCTTACCTATTTCGGTACACAAGAAAAAATTGAACACCAGCATCAACTAACCTTACTTAAGATCCTAGATGAACTTGTTCCTAGAAATAGTTATACCAATGAAATGCAGCGCGATTGTGTGTTGGTAACGTCAGTTGATTATTTGGGCTCGAAAACTGCGCATCATATTTACCGCGCCACTAAAGACGATCTGCCGGTAGCAGCTGTTATCGAAACCACTGCGCCCAATGGATACAGTGGGCGCATTGAGTTAGTTGTGGGTATAAAAGACCAGTCGACCGTGACAGGTGTACGCGTGCTAAATCATAAAGAAACACCCGGCCTAGGTGATAAAATTGATCTGCGGATAAGTGATTGGGTTCTCGGTTTTACCGATCAGACACTGACCACTGAAAATGCAAAAAATTGGTCGGTAAAAAAAGACGGTGGTCAATTTGATCAATTCACCGGGGCGACAATCACACCAAGAGCAGTCGTTGGTGCAGTAAAGCGAGCCGTCGAGTATTATCAATTGAATCATGACGCAATTTTTTCTGCGAGTAACGAATGTCGCAGCCAATCAGCGATACAAGGGTGATCCCGTATGAATGAATTTAAACAACTAAGCTGGCAAGGTCTATGGAAAAATAATCCTGCTTTGGTGCAATTGCTCGGGTTATGCCCACTATTAGCCGTTACCGCCACCGTCACTAATGGGCTCGGCTTAGGGTTAGCAACGACATTGGTATTAATTGGCTCCAATGCGACGGTATCAATTATTCGCAATGTTGTACCCAATGAAATCCGTATTCCTATTTTTGTTATGATAATTGCGGCGTTCGTAACGGTCGTACAATTACTAATGAATGCCTATACCTTCGAGTTGTATCAGGCACTAGGGATATTCATTCCATTGATCGTAACGAATTGCGCGATAATCGGTCGAGCGGAGGCCTATGCATCGAAGAACCCGGTAGTATATGCTGCCTTCGACGGATTAATGATGGGCTTAGGCTTTACAGCAGTACTGGTTTTACTCGGCGCTATGCGCGAACTTCTCGGCTACGGCACTTTGTTTGCTGGTGCTAACTTATTATTAGGCGACTGGGCCAGTAGTCTGAAAATCACCGTATTCACAACCGACTCTCCCTTCTTGCTCGCCATATTACCACCAGGGGCATTTTTAGGAATGGGCTTAATTATTGCGGTAAAAAACGTGCTGGATAAACGTTTTGCAAACATGTTTGCGGCCAAACAAGAGGCAAAAGTCGTACAACGCGCTCGCGTCACAGCTGAAACATAGCGTTCATATCTAATAGGAAGACACTTCGATGAATCAACAAAAACGCATTGAGATGTTAACGCGTTGGCGTGATGCTAACCCACACCCAACCACAGAGTTAAACTTTACCAGTCCATTTGAATTATTGATTGCCGTGTTGTTATCTGCCCAAGCCACCGATGTAAGTGTGAATAAGGCCATGGCAAAAATGTTTCCCGTTGCTAATACACCTGAAAGTGTTTACGCCCTAGGCGTCGATGGTGTGAAAGAATTTATCAAAACCATTGGTTTGTTCAATACCAAAGCCGTCAATGTTATAAAAACATGTAAAATACTGATAGATCAACATAATTCAGAAATACCAGAGAACCGCGCGGCCCTAGAAGCCTTGCCGGGCGTGGGGCGAAAAACAGCTAACGTTGTGCTTAACACTGCATTTGGCTGGCCGACGATTGCCGTCGACACCCACATTGATCGGGTGAGTAACCGGACCAAATTTGCGGTAGGTAAAAATGTTGATTTGGTCGAGAAAAAACTACTTAAGGTGGTCCCTGCCGAGTTTAAAGTAGACGTACACCACTGGCTTATTTTACATGGCCGCTATACCTGTATTGCCCGCAAACCTCGTTGTGGCTCATGCATAGTAGAAGACTTATGCGAATTCAAAGATAAAGTAGACGAATAAACAGTTAATCAGACATAGCTTAGGAGCAAAAAAATGGACGGGACTAAACGCGCAAACGTGAAAATTGGAGCAGAAGTTTCTGTTGTATTAAAGGAGCATCAACGCACCAACACCTTAACTCAAGGTGTGGTTGAAAAACTTCTGACCAATTCGCCAAATCATCCCCATGGCATCAAAGTACGGCTCGAAGATGGTCAAGTAGGCCGCGTAAAAGTAATTCATCCTTAAACCTCATTTCAATAAACTATATCAAACGTGAATGGTGTCGGCACAAATGCCAAGGACCAGACTGATCTTTACAAGGACTAGCTAAAAATATGTTGGAGTTGTTCTCGTATTCACTCAATTACACCACGCTCAGTCTACTTTTTTTAACGGCATTTTTGATTGGTATGGCTAAAACTGGGGTCAGTGGCGTATCCATGTTTACGGTACCAGTGATGGCGATTATTTTTGGTGGGAAAGAATCTTCAGGGCTGATGTTGCCTTTGCTGATCATGGCGGATTTATTCGCCGTAAAATATTACCATCGCCATGCAAATTGGTCATATTTATTAAAACTATTTCCATCGGCAGCAGTCGGAGTGGTTATCGCAACGGTAGTCGGAAATTATATCGACGATCAACTGTTTAGATTGATCATGGGGATCATCATTTTTATCAGTTTGGGGATCATGTTGTGGATGGAAACGGCCAATAAAGAAAATGTTCCAGATTACTTGTGGTTCGCCATATTGATGGGGTTACTCGGTGGTTTTACCACCATGATAGGTAACCTTGCAGGAGCGGTAATGGCACTTTACTTACTCAGTATGCGACTGCCGAAAAACGAATATATCGGCACAGGCGCGTGGTTTTTTCTAGCGATTAATCTATTTAAAGTGCCATTTCATATTTTTAGTTGGCATACCATCTCACTCGATTCGTTTAAGTTAAACCTGATAAGTCTACCCTTTATTGCTATCGGTGCTTACGCTGGTGTTAAGATCGTCAAACGAATTCCTGACAAGCAATACCGCTGGTTGGTATTAGCGGTAACAGGAGTCGCTGCAGTATTGATGGTGGTTTGATGCACTTGTATTAGACGTTTGACTATGTGCATGCTCAATATGCTAAAATGCTGAGGTCATTTCGACAATCAATTTTCAACTAATTCAATGAAATGAGGACGACCTCATCCCTCGCCTTTTATCTGGGACGACCCAACTTAAAATTGGTAGGTGCAAAATGAACTGGGTTATTCTTTTAATCGCGGGCTTATTTGAAGTTGTGTGGGCGATTGGTCTTAAATACAGCGATGGTTTCAGTAGGTTTTGGCCGTCTTTATTTACCTTAATTGCCATGGCTATTAGTTTTGGTCTGTTGAGTGTCGCCATGAAAACACTTCCCGCTGGTACTGCTTATGCTGTCTGGGTTGTAGTTGGGCTCATCGGCACGGCTATCCTAGGTATGATTTTGTTCAATGAGCCAGTAACGGTACTACGGATATTAAGCCTATTGACCATTACGTTAGGTGTGATTGGCTTAAAATTAAGTAGTTAGTTGCGTCCATTCAATAACTGCTGTTACCTCGTTGTTCGGTAGCAGCACATCCCTACCTATTTATTACATCGCTAATGCTCAATGCTTTGTTACTCTTTGTCATATAGTTGTGATGTTTAACCCGCTATAATCAGTGGCTTGGCTACTTTTTTTGTTAATTAATAAGGATCTTTATGCGCCTATTACACACCATGTTACGGGTTGGAGATTTAAATCGTTCTCTTGCTTTTTATACTGAAGTCCTCGGCATGAAGTTGTTGCGTCGAAGTGAAAACGAAGAGTATCGCTATACCTTAGCTTTTGTTGGCTACGGCGAAGAAGATAGCCAAACTGTGTTAGAACTCACGCACAACTGGGACCAAGCCAGTTACGAAATGGGCACCGCATATGGGCATATAGCTATCGGCGTGGACGATATTTATCAAGTCTGTGAGCAGTTAAAAAAACAAGGCGCCGATGTATACCGTGACGCAGGCCCAGTGAAAGGTGGCAGCACTATTATAGCCTTTGTCCGCGATCCAGATGGTTACGCAATAGAGCTTATTCAAAACCATTAACCCCCTCACTAATGGAAACTATGACATTGGAGTCAGCATGAAAAAATCTATTTTGTCGTTATCCCTTGGCGCGCTGCTGCTGAGTCAAGTCAGTTGGGCAACACCTCTCGTTATCGCTCATCGTGGCGCATCAGGGTACTTACCTGAACACACAATGGAATCAACTACCTTAGCGTTTGCTATGGGTGCTGATTTCATCGAACAAGATGTAGTGATAAGCAAAGACGGCGTGCCTGTGGTATTGCACGATATTCATTTAGATACCGTCACCAATGTCGCCGACAAATTTCCACTGCGCAAACGAGAAGATGGACGTTACTATGCGCTTGATTTCACGCTAGCTGAGTTAAAGTCTTTGACCGTACATGAACGTAGTGATCTTGGTGGTAAACAAGTTTTTCAGCAACGCTATCAAGGTACTGCTCAGTTCACCATTGCGACTTTTGAAGAACAAATTGAATTAATCACGCAACTCAATCGACAATTTGATAAAAATATCGGTTTTTATCCTGAAATAAAATCCCCTGCTTGGCATCTTGAGCAAGGTGTAGATATTAGCAAAATTGTTTTGGCTACGTTACGTAAGCATGGTTTAGATGACGCCAACAAAGCGATCTATGTACAGTGTTTTGATTACGCCGAATTAAAGCGTGTACGCAATGATTTGGGCGCAAAAGTAAAACTGATTCAATTGCTCGGTGAAAATGATTGGGGTGAGTCTGCAACGGATTACGACGTATTACGTACCCCCGCAAAACTTAAGGAGTTAGCTACCGTCGTGCAAGGAATTGGTCCCTGGATACCACAATTGGTAGATATGCAAACGATGCAACCCACTGGCCTGGTCAAAAATGCCCATGCAGTAGGGCTTGATATTCACCCTTACACCTTTCGACAAGATGCATTACCAGAAGGTGTAACGAAGCAACAAGTATTAGATCTGCTATTCAAAGACCTAAAAGTGGATGGGTTGTTTACAGATTTTACCGATACCGTAGTGGACTATTTGCATAATTAAACAGATTTGAGCAAAATTACACGGCATTAAAAAGCCGATTAGCATTGAATGTTAATCGGCTTTGTTGATATAGAGTTTATAGAATTGAAAATGTAACTACGTTACGGCTTGGCCATCCGAATGACCACACGGCGGTTCTTTGCACGGGACATTTCGTTACTATTTGGGGCGACATGCCTACGCTCACCATGTCCGGTAACATCGATGCGTTGAGGCTCAACCCCCATATCACTAAAGTAATTTTTTATTTCCACCGCTCGGCTGACGGATAACGTGTGGTTCATATCTCGTCCACCATAACTATCGCTATACCCATCAAGTAATACCAAGTCCATTTCGTTGTCTTCTTTCAAATACTGACCAATCATATCCAGTCGACGTTGAGAATATTTGGTTAGTTCCGTGCTGTTTTTTTTGTAATCTAAGATCGTATAGGCAATATCATCAAAACTATAAGGCAATAGATCGGCTACGCATTGGGCGAAGCTTTCATAGGGTACAGCGAAATTACTGGCATTTAGCCCAACAGCTATCTTGTCGTTCTGGTTATACCAATCCTGATAATAGATAGTCGGCCAGAAGCCTTTCTCGAGTTCTGACAACATGGTCCAAGCAGCCTGCTCAGGTAGATCACCGTTATATTGTTTACGAATGGTCATATCAGCAATTGCGTGCTGCATTTGGCCAGGCATCCATTTAGGTGGCACTGAGTATACGGCGGCCATACCAAAACTTTTCGGCAGTCGCAGCATATCCAGCTCAAACTCCATATTCAATTGCTTAGATGCCATGCTGGTAAATAATGCCTGCCCGTAACCAGGTATTTGATGAGCCAGTGTACATTGCAACCGATTATGTTGGCTTAATTGCCAATCAGAGGTCTCTATCTTAGCTGCATATTGACGTAAACCTGCGGATAGAGACCCCGCGAACGTCAGTGACACTACAAATAAAATTATTTTCATAAGTCTTTTTTCGTAATAGTAAGTTCAGGACAGGGAATATCCCCATGTGTCTAGATTGTTTATCGACTCACCAAGTAAAATCTTAACCCTAAATACACCTATTGCCCAGCCTACTTAAGAATAAACTTCCGCAGATAATTACCTTTCAAGGGTGGCAGGGACTACGGATAATTGACATAATCACGCCATATTTTTATCCTACTAGGCCGCTATGTCAGATCCCCAATTTCTTCTTAAAGACAGATTCAGAGGCTACTTCCCAGTTATTGTTGATGTCGAAACGGCTGGCTTTAATGCCAAAACGGATGCGTTACTTGAAGTGGCAGCGATCACTACAAAAATGGATAACAAAGGTTTTTTAACACCCGATAAGACCTTTCACTACCATGTTGTACCATTTGAAGGCGCAAATTTGGAAAAAGCCGCACTAGACTTTAATGGTATAGACCCTTGGTGTGCACTGCGCGGGGCACTAGATGAAACGGAAGTCATCAAGGATTTGTGTAAGCAGATCAGAAAGGAGCAAAAAGAAGCAGATTGTCAGCGATCAGTCATGGTCGCACATAATGCAGCATTCGACCTAGGGTTTATAAACGCTGCGATTGAACGCAGTAAAATTAAACGCACGCCGTTTCACCCATTTGTATCTTTCGATACCACAACCCTGTCGGGTCTTGCCCTTGGGCAAACGGTTTTAGTAAAAGCCTGCCAAGCAGCGAATATTAGCTTTGACCAAAACGAAGCCCATTCTGCTTTATACGACACCCAAAAAACAGCTGAACTATACTGTTACATTGTGAATAAATGGCAAAGCGCCTGCGGATGGCCAACGCCTGAAAAAGACTAGCGCGCCGTAAATGAGGGTATTAGAGACAAAAAAACCGCTGAAATCAGCGGTTTATGTTATTCGTTGTTCACTTTACTAATATTAAAGTGAATCAGCGTTCTGTGAAAGATAACTAGCAACACCTTCAGGGCTGTCTACCATACCTTTTTGGCCAACTTGCCAACCTGCAGGACAAACTTCACCATGTTCTTCATGGAAGTTAAGTGCATCAACCATACGCAACATATCATCGATGTTACGACCTAAAGGAAGATCATTAACGACTTGGTGACGAACAACACCTTCTGCATCAATCAAGAATGAACCACGAAAAGCAACACCAGCATCTGGATGCTCAACATCATATGCTTGACAAATTTCGTGCTTAACATCGGCAACCATTGCGTATTGTACTTTGCCGATACCGCCATCATTGATAGCAGTATTACGCCATGCGTTATGGGTAAATTGAGAATCAATAGATACAGCAATTACTTCAACACCACGTTTTTTGAACTCTTCATAACGTTTGTCAAATGCGATCAATTCAGAAGGGCAAACGAAAGTGAAATCAAGAGGATAAAAAAACAATACTGCTTTTTTGCCTTTGATCGCTTCACTCAAGGTAAAGTTTTCGACTATATCGCCATTTCCTAATACAGCTGCGGCGGTAAAATCTGGGGCTGGGCGACTAACTAAAACACTCATTTTGATCTCCATTCTTTTTGGGTTTAAAAATAACTGGCACATAGTGTAACGACAATTAATCGGTTATCACACTCTTTTAGCATCAAGATATAGTAAGCATTGAATAGTAAAAACCAAGGGGTCGATAGATAATTTAAACAGCTATTATTTCTCACCATACTAGTAGCAATAGATAGGCTATTAATTATGCAAAATTTGCAATAAAGGCTTGAAATTAGTGCAAACAACAATTATTATCATTTACATCAAGATTCAGTAAGGTTAATTATGTACGTTTGTTTGTGTCATGGTATCACCGATAAAGCAATTAAACAGGCCGTTCGCGAAGACGGTGTGGGCAATATGCGTCAGCTGCGTGAAGCGCTGGGCGTGGGTGATCAGTGCGGCAAATGTGTACGAATGGCGCAAAGCATCGTTGACAATACTATTATTGATGAATCCCTGTTTAAAGAAGTGTGTTAACCCAACCTAAACAAACATATCGATTTATTAGGGACACAGAGACCAAACTTTAGCTTTCCGGTCATCATTCTCGAATAAAGAGAAGCGAAAACAAAAAAAGAGTCTTAATCGACTCTTTTTTTATATCTGTAAATAACACATCAACTACGGAAAACACGACTCCGCATAGGCTGTAGACTACTTTGCGCGTTTTGCTGCACTTTCTTTAACAAGTGTCTGCAACTCACCTTGCTGGACCATTTCCATAATGATGTCACAACCACCCACTAATTCACCGTCGATCCACAATTGTGGGAAGGTCGGCCAATCAGCATACTTTGGTAATTCAGCTCTAATGTCAGGGTTTTGAAGAATATCTACATAAGCGAATTCTTCTCCACATGTCATCAAAGCTTGTGAAGCTTGTGCCGAAAAACCACAGTTCGGTAATTTAGGTGACCCTTTCATATATAAAAGAATTGGGTTTTCGCTTATTTGCTGCTGAATTTTTTCAACCGTTTCCATGAACACTCTCACTAAATATTTGAATAACACTAACAATGCGGCCAAGTTTACCGTTTTCAACGGCATTATACCAATGCCGACTTGTGATCTTTATTGCTTTCAAATTATTATCTAGTTAAACCCTTGTAATGTAACCTAAGCGCCCAAAGATCGGTGACTGGGTTTCAGAATAACCTTGGGCAAGTCTTTTTATATTCGTGTATAGAAAGCTAGCATTTTTACAAGGTTAGACACACGATTATTGTTAACTTTAAATGGAGAAATATCATGGCTTTCGAATTACCAGCTCTTCCGTATGAAAAAAATGCATTAGAACCACATATCTCAGCTGAAACGCTGGAGTATCACTATGGTAAGCATCACGCTACTTACGTCGCTAAGCTAAATGGCCTAGTTGAAGGTACTGATATGGCGAACAAAGATCTTGAAGCGATCGTTAAATCGTCTGAAGGTGGAGTTTTCAATAACGCCGCGCAAATCTGGAATCATACATTTTACTGGAACAGTCTAAGCCCAAATGGTGGCGGTGAACCAACGGGTGCACTAGCTGATGCAATTAATGCAAAATGGGGTTCTTTTGCTGACTTCAAAGCAGCGTTAAACGATAAAGCTGTTAACAACTTTGGTTCAAGCTGGACGTGGCTAGTAAAAACGGCTGACGGCAGCCTAGACATAGTAAATACCAGTAATGCAGCGACGCCGCTAACTGATGCGAGCCTAACTCCTCTACTAACTGTAGATTTGTGGGAACACGCGTATTACATTGATTACCGAAATGCTCGTCCTAAGTACCTTGAAGGTTTTTGGGCATTAGCAAACTGGGATTTCGCTGCAAGCAACTTTGCATAAGCAATTCCATTTCTGATTGGCCTGATCATTAAAGACAAGGCGAACAGAATACCAAAGGAGCCTCGATAATATCGGGGCTTTTTTATGGTCGAAATATAATTTTTCAGCAATGAGACCTCACATTTGTTGAGTCATTATTATTCGCCTTGCTAATAAATATGTATTTAATATCGGGTGTTAAAATTACCGCACTGCATTTTTCATTACAATTATTCGTCCTTTCACCCCACTGCTATCACCTTTTCTTAGAATGACACTTATTTCATTAGTGCTTAAATCTCATTATTTTCCTTCTGCTAGTAAATATTGTTCTAAATCTGAAACATACAAATGCAAATAAGGGTCTAATCTTAAGGGTGCAAGCTGGAATTTTTCTATATGAGAGGTTTAGTTATGGGAATTTTAGAGCAATATCAGTCAAGGTATGAGGCCCGCAAGGAAGAGGAACTTAGCATTGACGAGTTTTTAGAAATCTGTAAATCAGACAACGCTGCTTATGCTAATGCTGCTGAACGCTTACTTAAGGCAATAGGTGAGCCAGAAATGTTAGATACGTCAAAAGATACGGCGTTGAGCAGAATATTTTCCAACCGTATTATCCCCCGCTACCCAGCTTTTGACGGTTTCTATGGCATGGAGGAATCAATCGAACAAATTGTTTCTTACCTGCGTCATGCGTCCCAAGGACTTGAAGAGAAAAAACAAGTACTTTATTTGCTTGGTCCTGTGGGAGGCGGAAAGTCATCATTAGCTGAAAAACTTAAAGAATTAATGCAGCAACAGCCCATATACGTGCTAAAAAATTCTCCTGTAAACGACCATCCTTTAAGTTTATTTGATGTAAATGAAGACGGCCGCTTACTTCTTGATGAATATGGTATTGCCCCTCGTTATCTTAAAACTGTTATGTCCCCATGGGCACGCAAACGCCTACATGAATACAATGGTGATATTCGTCAATTCAAAGTCATCAAGTTACATCCGTCGATTTTGGATCAAATTGCAATCGCTAAAACAGAGCCTGGAGACGAAAATAACCAAGATATCTCAGCTTTAGTAGGAAAAGTCGATATTAGACGCCTTGAACATTACGCACAAAATGATCCCGATGCTTATAGTTACTCTGGTTCGCTTTGTCGAGCAAATCAGGGATTGATGGAATTTGTAGAAATGTTCAAAGCCCCAATTAAGGTGCTACACCCTTTGTTAACAGCAACTCAGGAAGGCAACTACAACTCGACTGAAGGTTTATCCGCTTTACCTTTTGAGGGGGTTATATTGGCCCATTCTAACGAATCAGAGTGGCAAACCTTCCGCAACAATAAGAATAACGAAGCGTTTTTAGACCGGGTATTTATTGTCAATGTTCCTTATTGTTTGCGGGTATCAGAAGAAATTCAAATTTACCAAAAATTGATCGATAACAGTGAATTGGTTGGTGCTTCTTGTGCACCTGACACGTTGGAATCGTTGGCTCAGTTTAGCGTATTGTCTCGACTCAAAGAGCCAGAAAACTCGAGCATTTATTCAAAAATGCGGGTCTATGATGGGGAAAGTCTGAAAGACACCGACCCAAAAGCGAAATCGTATCAGGAATACCGAGATTACGCAGGAGTTGATGAGGGCATGCAAGGTCTGTCTACTCGTTTTGCATTTAAGATTTTGTCTAGGGTATTTAACTTTGATCAACAAGAATTAGCGGCCAACCCAGTGCATTTATTTTACGTGCTTGAACGTCAGATTGAACGGGAGCAATTCCCCACCGAGCTGGCAGATAAATATAAAGAGCATTTGAAAGGCTACCTGATCCCTAAATACGTAGAATTCATTGGTAAGGAAATTCAAACCTCGTATCTAGAATCATATTCAGAGTATGGCCAAAACTTATTTGATCGCTACGTGGTATATGCTGATTTTTGGATCCAAGATCAAGAGTATCGCGACCCAGAAACAGGGCAATTATTCGACAGAGAAGCATTGAATACTGAACTTGAGAAAATAGAGAAGACTGCTGGTATCAGTAATCCCAAAGATTTTCGCAATGAAATTGTTAATTTCGTCTTGCGTGCCAGAGCTAACAATGAAGGCAAAAATCCGAGTTGGACCAGTTATGAAAAACTCCGTACCGTTATTGAGAAAAAAATGTTCTCGAACACCGAGGATTTACTACCGGTGATCTCGTTCAACAAAAAAGGCTCAACAGAAGACGAGAAAAAACACGACGACTTTGTACAGCGGATGGCAGAGAAAGGTTATACCCAGAAACAGGTAAGACTACTATGTGAATGGTACTTGCGGGTTAGGAAATCCTCTTAATCCCTAGTACATCCATATTACAACACATCCAATGGCATCCATTGAGGTAAAGCAGTATGGCCCATTTTATTGATCGACGACTCAACGGCAAAGGGAAGAGCACAGTTAACCGACAACGATTCCTGCGCCGTTACAAGGAGCAGATCAAAAAGGCCGTGGCTGACTCTATCAATAAGCGCAGTGTGACTGACATTAATAGTGGTGAGAAAATTGGTATTTCGAGTCGCGACATTTCAGAGCCCATTTTTCATACAGGTAAAGGGGGTACTCGCAGTATAGTGCACCCTGGTAATGATCAATTTAATGCGGGCGACCAGATTAAGCGCCCTCAAGGCGAAAATGGACAAGGAAATGGCAGTGATGCTAGTAATTCAGGGGAAGGCCAAGATGACTTTATTTTCCAAATATCCAAAGATGAATATTTAGATTTGCTGTTTGAAGATCTTGTTTTACCCAACTTGCAAAAAAATCAACAAGCGCAATTTGTTCAATACGAAAGTCATCGAGCGGGTTTCGTATCAGACGGTGTACCAAGTAATTTAGATGTGTTGCGCTCACTAAAAGGATCGGTTGCCAGACGCATAGCGTTAACCGCAGGTAAAAAAAGAGAATTGCGTGTGCTTGAGCTTCAATTAACTGAGCTAAGCGCTGAGAAAGTACCTGACCAACTTCGAATTATGCAGCTCGAAAAAGATATTGAGGCATTAAAAAAGTCCATTGCACGGGTGCCCTTTATCGATACCTTTGATTTGCGATTTCGTAACTACCAAAAACATCCCATCCCGTCGAGTAAAGCGGTTATGTTTTGCTTGATGGACGTTTCCGGCTCAATGGATCAAGCCACCAAAGACATGGCTAAACGTTTTTATATATTACTGTACCTTTTTTTAACCCGAACTTATAAGAACGTAGAGGTGGTGTACATTCACCACCATACTCAAGCCAAAGAGGTAGATGAACAAGAATTCTTTTATTCCACAGAAACAGGCGGCACGATTGTATCCACTGCGTTAAAGCTTATGCAAGATATTATCGCCGAGCGTTTCGACAGCCATGAGTGGAATATATACGCAGCCCAAGCATCTGATGGTGATAATTGGACAGAAGACTGTCAAATTTGTACACGTCTATTAGAACAAAGCTTGTTACCTATGCTGAGATATTTCGCCTATATCGAAATAACCGATCGTCAACACCAGAAACTATGGCACGAATATCAAATACTCTGCGAAACACACCTTAATTTTGCGATTAAACACATCACTAATATCGCTGATATCTATCCAGTATTCCGAGAGTTATTCGACGAAAGTGTCGAGAAACCAAAAGGAGTGTCATAAGGTGAGAAGAAAGCCCGAAGAAAATACATTAAACGATGGACCAGATTGGACATTCGAATTATTGACCCAATACGAACAAGAAATAGACCGAGTCGCGAAACATTATGGTCTGGACATTTATCCTAATCAAATTGAAATTATTACCGCTGAACATATGATGGATGCCTATGCGAGTATTGGTATGCCCGTTAATTATGCCCATTGGTCTTATGGAAAAAAATTCATTCAGTCAGAACAAAATTATCGTCGCGGACAAATGGGCCTAGCATACGAAATCGTTATCAATTCAAATCCCTGCATCGCTTACTTAATGGAAGAGAATACCATTACCATGCAGGCGCTAGTGATCGCCCATGCGTGCTACGGGCACAATTCTTTCTTCAAAGGTAATTACCTGTTTAAGGCGTGGACGGATGCCAGCTCTATTATTAATTATCTATTGTTCGCTAAAAACTACGTCACCCAGTGCGAACAAAAATACGGTGTAAGCGAGGTCGAAAATGTATTGGACTCCTGCCATGCGCTGATGAATTTTGGCGTTGACCGCTATAAACGTCCGCAAAAAATTTCTTTGCAAGTTGAACGAGAACGTCAGCAAAATCGAGAACAACATATTCAGTCTCAGGTTAATGATTTATGGCGAACTTTACCTAAATCAGAGGCAAAAGATACCCAGCAAGCACAACGTTTTCCCTCTGAACCGCAAGAGAATTTGCTATATTTCATTGAGAAAAATGCGCCCCTGCTTGAACCTTGGCAACGAGAGTTAGTCCGTATTGTACGCAAGATTTCACAATACTTTTACCCGCAAAAACAAACACAGGTGATGAACGAGGGTTGGGCATGCTTTTGGCATTATCATATTCTTAATCATCTTTATGATGAAGGGAAAGTCAGCGACAAATTTATGCTGGAGTTCTTACATAGTCACACCAATGTTGTAGTTCAACCAGCCTATAATCACCCCAATTATTCAGGTATAAACCCTTATGCATTAGGTTTTAATATGTTTATGGATATCAAACGCATATGCCAATCGCCAACTGATGAAGATAAGTCTTGGTTCCCAGATATTGCTGGTAAAGATTGGGTCGAAACCGTACATTTCGCCATGCAAAACTTCAAAGATGAGAGCTTTATCAGCCAGTTTTTATCACCAAAGTTGATGCGTGATTTTAAGTTTTTTGCCATCGAAGATGATGAACAAAAAACGTTTATAGATGTATCTGCCATTCATGACGAAGTGGGCTACCATACCATCAGAGAAAAGCTTTCAGCTCAATATAACTTGAGTAACTTAGAGCCAAATATTCAGGTGTACGAGATTGATGCCAGTGGCGATCGCTCTATCACTCTTTCCTATCTACCTCAACACGGTATTCCTTTGGCTGACAGCTATCATAAAGTCCTGCAGCATTTACATCATTTGTGGGGATTTTCTGTTAAATTAGAACAAGTGGATGAACAGGGCTCACGACGTTTGCTTGCAACCTATCCTGAACAACCATCGGGTTCAGTCGCAACCCCACAAGGCATTGTTATCTAATGTGCTTTCAGGCGTAAATACTTTACGCAATATCAATTTATTTCAGATGTGATCAGTATGACAGTTCAGAAAAATAACCCTTTGCATGGGCTAACTTTGCAACAAATCGTCGAAACATTAGTTGAAAAACTAGGTTGGGCGCAAATGCACGAGCAAGTTAAAATCAATTGTTTCGGCAGTGATCCAAGTGTTAAATCAAGTCTAAAGTTTTTACGTAAAACCCCGTGGGCACGCAGCAAAGTTGAAGAGCTTTACCTATATACGATGCGCCGTTCGGTACCTAAATCTCAGTCGACAAGTCAGACTAGATCGCCAGAACCACAAAACACACCAACTGCCTCACCCTCGACAGATTTTGTTTGGCCTGAGCCCAAAAAACCGAGCGACAAATAATTCCATGGGGATGAAGTACTTAGCAGCATATCCTGAACACTTACAGGAAAAAATTGAACGACTATTAGTGGAAAACAAACTCAAAGAGTATATTTATGCGAACTATCCAAGTGTGCATGAAGTAAGTAACGATAATGCCTTGCGGGAGTACGTAATGGCGTTAAAAAATCGCTTCATGCGCAAGTCGTCACCTCTGAGCAAAGTTGCATTTGATCCCAAAATTCATGTGGTAAATCATGCCTTAGGTATGCACACCTATGTTTCTAGAGTGCAAGGCGGGAGACTGAAAAGTAAGAACGAGCTCCGTGTCAGTACACTATTTAAGCGTGTACCAGAACCTTTTCTAAATATGATCGTGGTACATGAGTTAGCGCATTTAAAAGAGAAAGACCACAATAAGGCCTTCTATCAACTGTGTTTGCACATGCTGCCTAATTATCATCAGTTAGAGTTTGATTTGCGGGTTTACCTCACGCAAATCGAAGAAAGAGGCGACATTTTTTAACCTTTTACTTTGGATATCCTACCCTATGGACTATCAATTTATTAGAAACGACCGGGCCGAACCCATGGCGATATTTGATATGGGTGCGGAAACACTTGGCTTATGGTTTAGTGAAGAATTAGGTCGTGATCATCATAAAATCGCACACCTTTTAAATGTGATCAAACAACTAGAAAACAAAGATATTGAGCATTATGAATTATGCGGACGAGAATTCAATATGGAGTTAAACCGCGATGAGGTCGAGGTTTATGCAACTATTACTCGCGAAGAGGGAGAGATAGATATTCCTCAAGACACCGAATTGTACGACCAAGAGTCTATTAGCGGCTGTGGTCTGGAAGATTTCAAAAGTGTGTTGTTATCTTGGTCCAATTTTATCGGAAGCGCTTAACCTAGACTTTAAACACAGTTAAGCCCCTACACTTCTTTTTTGCTTAGTCATTGCTTTGCCCCACACATTTTACTGTTTTGTGCTTTGATTACCTACCTATTATGTCCACTGTCATGATTTGTTCATTTTTCTGTCGTTAAAAAGTCACACAGCAACTTTATGTTGCTCAGCTGCTTTTAAAAATTAAAAAGGAACATTTGTGAAACCACTTAAACACACCTTACAACTTAGCTTAATTAGCATGGCGGTCGTTTGTAGCTTATCTGGCTGTGCTCTAGACGGAGACGATGGCGAGGCTGGCGCTACGGGTAATGCGGGCATTGATGGCACCAATGGCCAAAGCTTTCCTCGAGCATTAAATATTGAAGTAGTGGGTCGTTTTGCTGCAGGTGGTATAGAAATTTTCGGTAAAAGTGCCGCCGAGATTGTGCAATTTCATAAAACGTCAGACAGTGCATTTGCCATTAATTCGGCGCTGAATCAAATAGAAGTAATTGATCTAACAGGCCTTACAAAAGCGCCTGTTGCTAATCCATTCTCTGATGCTAGCCTACAGTCCAGTACTTTTAACTTTGCTGATACCGTGACGGTAAAAAGTGTTGACGGATCAGAACAAATTATGACTTTAGGCGCAGCGAATTCCATTGCTATCCATAATGATCTGCTGGCAATAGCGGTTGAAGCCAGTGTAAAAACAAGCCACGGAGCAGTATTATTCTATCGCCTAGATGCAACCGGCCAAGGCAGTTTCATTAAAGCTGTCGGTGTAGGCGCATTGCCCGACATGGTCGCTTTTAGCCCAGATGGTTCTAATGTGCTGGTGGCCAATGAAGGTGAGCCAGATACCGAGTATGTCGTCGACCCCGAAGGCAGCGTATCTATGATTACGCTTACAGTTGGCGTACCGAATGATATCGCGCAAATCATCAATTTTACCTCTGATATGACATTTTCTAGCGACGCGCTTAATGAAGAGGATTTCGATAGTGACGAGAAGCGCATGGCATTGCTTAAAGCTGCGGGTGTTAAATTCGCTGGCCCTGCGGGTATGACGGTGGCACAAGCGTTAGAGCCTGAATATATTACTTACGTTGCTGATGGCAAAACTGCTTATGTGTCGCTGCAAGAAAGTAACGCAATCGGTATTTTAAACTTAGAAGACTTGACCATTGAGGTCAAAGCGCTTGGCTTCAAAGACTGGAGCAAATACCAGTTAGATTTCACCAACAAAGACGAAATTCCGAAATTTAGCAGTGTCGATGGCCTCTATGGCATGTATCAACCAGATACCATCGCTTCATATCAGTGGAATGACGCCACTTTTATATTATCCGCTAATGAGGGCGACTCTCGTGATTACGACGCTTATTCAGAAGAAATCCGGGTCGCCGATATTATTGATGAAGACGAATTAAACATGACCCTATCTCCTACTCTTCAAGCTGCTTATAACTTAAGTGGTGGCAAGGATGGCTTAGGGCGCTTGAAAGTCACGACTGCATTAGGCGATGCAGATAATAATGGTGAATTTGAAGCCCTGTATGCCTACGGAGCGCGTTCGTTTTCAATCTGGGACCAGAACATTAACCTAGTTTATGACTCAGGCGATGATTTTGGCAAAATTTCAGCTGCTGTTTTAGGCAATAATTTCAACAGTGCCCACACCGAAAACAAAGGTGATAATCGCTCTGATGATAAAGGTGGCGAACCAGAAGCCATCGCGGTGGGTGAAATCGAAGGCAGAATGTATGCTTTTATCGGTCAAGAGCGCTCTGGTGACTTATTTACCTACGATGTAACGGACCCGTTTAATGTGGCGTTTGTGGATCACTATAACAATCGTGATTTCTCCACCAGCTTTGAGTTAGACGATGACTTAGACAACCCTTGTGATGAGGCCGAAGGGATGGATTGTAGCGAAGTCGCTCAGTCTGGTGATTTAGGTCCCGAGAGCATCAAGTTCGTTGCTGCGGACGATAGCCCCAACGGCAATGCACTGTTGATAGTCGGTAATGAGGTCAGTGGTACGGTGACCATTTACCAAGTTACAGAAGAATAATTCCAGAACTCAGCTAATGAATTATACAAAATGCCTCTGAATTATTTTCTGTTGAGGCGTTTTTATTTCTAAGGAGTATGATCAGCAAACTTGTTTCAATAGCATATGGATCCCTTGATGATGTTCACTTTCGAACGTCTCGCGCTGGGCAAAATTGGTTAATATAGTTGCAACATCCCCTTTCTGCTGAGCATCTAATAATTGAGAGAATCCCATCCTCCAATCTCCAAATTCACGGCAGTTAGTATTTCTAGAGGCAACAATACGGATATTTTGATGACGCCGATCTCGTTTAATTTTTTCAAAAACTACGCTGACATGTTCCTCGTCACCTTCGATAATTTGAAAGAAGTGACCAGCTACCGCCACTAACTTACCGCTAATACCCATGTCTTCGTTACACTGGCGCGCCCTGAACAGAATATCTTGCATATCTTGCTCATCCAATGTTTTTGCAAAATCACTCACATAAATCAACTGGTACATATCTTGTGTTTATCCTCGACTACATCACGGATGTGAATCGATTAAACTAAAGCAAACCTGCAAATTAGTATGCTATACGATAGTCTAATGGAACGTTGCAAGAACAGCCAAATCACAATCACGTTGATGATATTACTCGTCAGCTTCAGCCGCTGCGATACTTTTCTTAATCAAAGGTGAAATCGTTAGACCCTGAACGACAATCGAAAAAATGACCACAATATAAGTCACGATAACCATCAAATTGTGCAGGTTGTGTCCGTTAGCGAGTACCGTATCAGTAGGAATAGAGGCCGCCATAGCAAGCGCTAAGCCCCCTCGCAAGCCACCCCACGTAAGAATACGGACCGAGTTCAAATCGTAGCGTCTAAATCGACGAAAAACCAAATATGGCGCACCAACACTGATAAAGCGAGCAATGAGTACCGCAGGTATCATGCACAAACCGATGGCTATTTCTTCGAAAGTTAATGTCATACTAACGATCAGCATACCAATCAACAGAAACAGTAATGCATTGAGAAAACTGTCGGTTGCATGCCAAAAATTTTTCACGTAACGAATGCTGGATATACGCGACATCGACGCCGATTTTGAGCGGGTAACATTACCAATGAAAATACCACACATCACCATGGCCAGTGGACCAGAGATATGCATAAGGTTGGCTAATGCGTATCCCGCTGAGGGGATAGTTAAGGTGACGAGTAAACGAATATTGGCATCTGTACTATAAATAATGAGAAAATGCGCCACCACAGCCAACACCAAGCCAAATAAGATCCCCCCAATAGCCTCCACTAAAAATAATTCAGCAACGCTACCAAATGTTGGATCAACATTACTAAATGCCACGGCAAATAATGTTGAAAAGATGACTAAACCCACACCATCATTAAATAAAGACTCGCCTTCAACTTGAATAGAAATATTCTTCGGTGCATTCATCTGCTTGATGATAGCGAGAACCGCGATGGGATCCGTTGGACTAATCAGAGCGCCAAATAATAGGCAATAAACGATAGGGACTTCCCAGCCGAACTCGGCTAGAATCCACTGGCTCAGGTAACCCACAATAATCGTCGAAACCACCGTGGAAAACAGGACTAGAATGGTAATTTCCCAGCGTTGACGGCGTAATGCACGGAGGTCTATTTCCATTGCGCCAGCAAAGAGTAAGAAACCCAACATGCCATTCAGTAAAAGCTGATTAAAATCTAAACCACCAACGACCTTAACCAGTGTTAATGCAGATTCATCCCCCAGTAACTTTACCGCTAAGATCAGCAACAAAGAAATCACTACCGAGCCTGTGGTAATGGCAATGGTAGTTTGCAATTTAAGTACGAATTGATTAGTAAATGCGATAAGGACAGCTAATGCCCCTAAGAAACAAATAAGATACCAAGCATCCATGGACGTTCCTATTAGTGAATTTTGCTAGTGTGAGAGTGGTCTTGAGTGTCAAAACTCGATGGCGGCTATCTTAACCTAAAGTCTATAAATGATCGTAAATTAGCCTGTTAATTCCTCTGCATAAAGTGTTATCGAATGTAACTGTTTTCTAGTCTACCCTCACTTTGATAACTAAATTATAACTAGTAAAATCAATATCTTATAAAAAATAATTTACGTCGCCAAAACATTCAGTAATGAACGTTCTAGGGTTATTATCTTTAAGTATTGAACGATTAATCATTGAATAAAGTTCATGAACAATTTGGCACTCGCGTCATACCGCCTTATTGCACTTGAACAAATGTTGGACATTAGGCTAACTTAACTTGCTATTTCTGTTCAGACGTTTAGTATTTTGGACGTCTAAACGTCCATGGTAAATTTATGCAAGCACCGATACCCTCGTCGAGCTCATCTTCGACATCAGCAAAACTGGCACTTCTGCCATTATTGACCTTTTTGGTTCTGTTTTTAGGTGTCGGCTTTTATTATCAAGCACAGGGAATTGAATACGCGTTTTATCAGTTGCCCTCCCCTTCGGCCTTGCTACCAGCTGTCATTTTAGCGGTTTTACTGTCCCGAGAATCGCTGACCGCAACCATTGCCCGTTATATAGAAGGCGCTGGGCATAGCAATATCATTACTATGTGTTTTATTTACCTACTTGCTGGCGCCTTTTCTGCCGTAGCAAAAGCCACTGGTGGTGTGGATGCAACGGTTAACTTAGGTCTGAGCATTATTCCCGCACAGTTTATATTGCCGGGGTTATTCTTAATAGCAGGTTTTATTGCCACGGCAATGGGTACATCAATGGGCACACTTGCTGCGCTTGGTCCTGTAGGGTTAGGTGTGGCCCAGGCTACTGGTATTGAGCCGGCATTAGTGGCTGGAGTATTAGTCAGCGGTGCTATATTTGGTGATAATCTGTCTATTATCTCTGATACCACAATTGCCGCAACCCGAACTCAGGGCTGTGAAATGCGCGATAAATTTAAAGCCAACCTACACTTAGCTTTACCGGCCGCGTTTATCGTCATAGTGTTACTCGTTGTGTTAGGAGAATCCGGTGAAGTCACAGCGCCTCAGGGTACGAATTGGCTACTAGCTCTTCCTTACCTGCTGATTTTAGTATTGGCTGTGGCTGGTTTAAATGTATTTGCAGTGTTGGTCATAGGCATATTATCCAGTGCCATCATAGGTATCAGTGTGTCTGACTATCAGGTCATTACTGTGGGACAGGACATCTATACCGGCTTTGGTCAAATGCAGGAAATTATGATTTTATCTCTAATGCTTGGAGGCTTATCCGAGCTAATGCGCCAACAAGGCGGCATCGACTTTTTGCTATCGACTATCAGTAAGGTCATTCGAGCGCTAGCATTGCCCCTCAAAATAGGTAATTCGTTAGGTATCGCCATACTTATCAGTGCGTTAAACATTTGTATCGCCAATAACACCGTATCTATCATAGTGGCCGGAAGCACCGCCAAAGCGCTTGCGGAACAAGGCGGAATAGAGCCTAAGCGTAGTGCAAGTTTATTAGATATTTTTGCCTGTGTAATACAAGGCTTGATACCTTATGGCGGTCAGTTATTGATTATAGGCGCGACATTTTCATTGTCGCCAGTAGAAGTTATCCCCTACTCTTTCTACTGTTTTATCTTAGCCGCAGTGACCATACTCAATCTGATTTGGAATGCAAAGCAAACCCCCGTTAAACACTGAACGTTATCGGGTAGGTATATGACTATCAGCCCGATAAGCTGACAAACGAATACATCGCATCTATCGCTGAGTAATCGACCTTATTTGCAGTGCGCTTTCCTAGGCCATCATACCGTTTATCAGGGTGTGATTAGAGTTATATGACAAGGTTATGGCAGTTCGTAGCCTTTTGCACTTTCATACAATGCGTACCAATGCTCACGATTTAACGTGATGCCCATCGCCTGACATGCCCCCGCGATACGGCTACAATCCGTGGTACCAATAACAGGTTGAATATTGCTAGGATGGCGCATTAACCAGGCGAGTACGATAGCTTCAGCACATACATCGTACTCATTAGCGAGCTTAGCGACCAATGCACTTGTACGTTTTACTGCCTCAGGTTTGTCTTGGATGTTCCGCCCAGAATATATACCTTGCGCTAGACTACCCCAGCTTTGCAATTGAATATGTTCACGGCGGCAATAGGCTAAGGTTCCAGCATTAAAGTTAATATCACGCCCGTCACAATTGCCAGCGTAGACCCCTTCATCAACCCAGTCTTGCTTAAGTAAACTCGCTTCAATTTGGTTAGCCACCAGCGGCATATCGAGGGCTTGTTGCAATAAGGCAATTTGATGATGATGCATGTTAGATACACCGAAGTAATGCACCTTGCCTGCACTGCGTAATTCTTCAAATACCTCGGCAATTTCCTCTGGTTGCATAAGCGGATCCGGGCGATGCAGCATCAGAACGTCAAGATAATCCGTCTTTAAACGGCGCAAGCTTCCTTCTACAGAGCGGCGGATCCAATCGGCTGATAAGTCGTATCGTTTTGGCCCATGAGAATCGGCGAACCGAATGCCACATTTTGTTTGAATATAGATGCGCTTACGCAATTCTGGGCGCTGTGCAAGCACTTCACCGAATACTTGTTCGGCTTTACCTAAGGTATAAATATCAGCGTGATCGAAAAAATTAATACCTGCTTCCAAAGCCGTGTTCACACAATCATTGGCTTGGTCAATTTGTGTGCTGGCAATGGGTTTATCATCCCAACCGCCCCCTAACCCCATGCATCCATAAGCAAGTGCGCTCACACTGGGTAAGTAGTTAGCTAAAGGTAACTGCGACATGTGTCGTCCTTAAAAAAATACTCCGTTCATTTGCACCTAGTGTAGCGGGTTAAATGCAAAGCAATAGCGCGAGTTACTGAAAACATTGTTTGATATAACGAACAATACGGCGCTACACTATTGCGCTATTTCGTCACTCAAGGTTGCAACCATGAGTCGTGAGCATAAAAAGTTTGAACGTCTAATTTTATTTAGCGAAGTCGCCAAACAATTAAGTTTTACCCGGGCGGCGCAAGTGTTGGCCATCTCTAGAGGTTATTTGTCTGAACAGATCCGCAAACTAGAGCAAGATTTGGGCAAACACTTGTTTATTCGCTCCACCCGCAGCGTCTCTTTGACCGAAGAAGGCACCCAACTACTCGTTGGCATGAATCAAATAAAAAGCGCGTTGTTAGCACTCGAACGAGAGGTCCGTCACGATAACGATATACTCGAAGGCACCTTACGGTTGACCGCCCCCAGTCAATTTGCACAACGGTACGTGCTAGATTTGTGCAGTGATTTCCAAAAAGTGTATCCGAGTATCACGTTTAGCGTAGATTGCAGCTATACCCCCTATGACTTAGCAAAAAATGATTTTGATTTAGCCTTTAGAGCAACCCAGTCACCCCCACAAAATATGGTCGCCAAAAAGTTGTTTGACTACCGACACGTGTGCTGTGCAAGCCCAAAGTATCTTACTGAAAAAGGCACTCCAAAGCAGTTTTCGGAGCTTTCTAAATATAGCTGTTTAAGCCGCACGTTAACGGCCGTATGGACACTGTCAGAACAGAAAATTGAAGTGAACGGTCCGATAGCGGTAAACGATAACCTGATGTTAAAAAATCATGCGCTACATGGAAAAGGGATAATTTTGGTACCTGAGTATTTAGTCGATAAGGAAATAGCAGCAGGTCAGCTAACCTCCCTCTTTGCCGGCGAAATACAGCCTGATTTCACCATTTATTTAATTCACCCTCAGTTAATTCACCAATCAGCTCGATTAAAGGCCTTTATCGGATTTACTCAACAGTATTTTAAAAATAACGCATTAGAAGATACCGAGTCTCGATAATTTTTTTCGCCCTTAACAAAGCACCCCACTACTGTAAACAGCAATGGGGTGCTTTCATTATGTACTCTATTTTTGTACTACAACTGTGCAGCTAAGCGCATACCTTGGTCAATGGCACGTTTAGCATCAAGTTCAGCTGCGACATCCGCGCCACCAATTAAATGATAAGGCTTAGTAAGCCCTTCTATTAATTCGCGTAAGGGCTCTTGTCCCGCACAAATGATGACGTTGTCAACGTCCAGTACCTGAACCTCGTCATTAACTTTAATATGAATGCCCTGATCATCAATTTTAAGGTATTCACAGCCCGCAATCATGCTCACGCCTTTGCTTAACAAGCCAACGCGATGTGCCCAGCCTGTCGTTTTACCTAGGCCAGCTCCCACCTTAGTGGTTTTACGTTGCAACAAGAAAATTTCTCTTGGTGATTTAATTGGTTGAGCTTTCATGCCTTCAATACCACCTCGAGATGAGAAGGTCATATCTATGCCCCACTCTTTCATAAAGGCGGGAATATTCAGGCTTGTAGATTCGCCTGAATGCGATAAGAACTCAGAAACATCAAATCCGATACCTCCCGCGCCAATAACAGCCACCTTCTTGCCAACGGGTTTATGAGATTTAATAACATCGATATAGTTCATCACTTTAGGATGATCAATACCTTCAATAGGCGGAGTACGAGGTTCAATGCCTGTGGCCAAAATCACTTCATCAAAATCACTATCATTTAAATCACTGGCGCTAACGCGCGTATTTAATTTAACCGTGACATTGTGTAACTCTAACTGACGTTTAAAGTAACGGATGGTTTCGAAAAATTCTTCTTTACCGGGTACTTGCTTAGCAATATTAAATTGTCCGCCAAGCTCATCAGTTGAATCAAATAAAGTTACTATATGGCCACGCTCAGCTGCTGTTTTAGCCGCAGAAAGACCAGCAGGACCCGCACCAATAACAGCAATTCGCTTAGGATCCTGTGTTGGTAAAATGCTCAACTCAGTTTCATGGCAAGCACGAGGATTAACTAAACAACTGGTCATCTTGCCTTCAAATACGTGATCAAGGCAGGCTTGGTTACAACCGATACAGGTATTAATTTCGTCAGAGCGGTTTTCAATAGCTTTAATCACAAAATCAGGATCAGCCAAGAAAGGTCTTGCCATTGATACCATATCAGCATCACCACGGGCCAAAACTTGCTCAGCCACTTCAGGAGTATTGATACGATTAGAGGTGATCACCGGAATCGACAAAGACTGACGGAATTTCGCCGTTACCCAAGTAAATGCTGCCCGAGGTACCTTAGTAGCAATAGTTGGAATGCGTGCTTCATGCCAACCAATACCTGTGTTGATAATCGTTGCACCCGCTTTTTCAATAGCTTTACCTAACTCTACGACTTCATCGTAAGTTGAGCCGCCTTCAACCAAATCTAGCATTGATAAACGATAGATGATAATGAACTTTTCACCCACAGCCTCGCGTACTCTACGCACAACTTCTAATGGCAATTTAATGCGATTTTCGTAACTGCCACCCCATTGGTCATCACGTTGATTGGTACGCGCGGCAATAAACTGATTCAAGAAATAACCTTCAGAGCCCATGATTTCGACGCCGTCATACCCTGCCTTTTGCGCCTGAGTTGAGGTAAATATAAAATCTTCTATTTGTTTTTCAATACCATCATTATCTAAGGCTTTAGGCTTGAATGGATTAATCGGTGCTTGGACAGCAGAAGGTGCAACTAAATTAGGGTTGTAGGCATAGCGGCCAGTATGCAGGATTTGCATACATATTTTAGCGCCTTCTTTATGCACGGCATCCGTGATCATCTTATGATTAGCCACTTCAGCATCGTTACTTAAGCGCTTAGTATTCTGATGTGTCGCGCCTTCATCATTGGGTCCTATACCGCCCGTTACGATAAGGCCTACACCACCTCGGGCACGCTCTGCAAAATATGCTGCCATACGCTCATGGCCATTGGCTGCCTCTTCAAGGCCTGTGTGCATCGAGCCCATCAACACACGGTTTTTTAAAGTAGTAAAGCCTAAGTCTAAAGGTTTCAGTAAATTCGGATAAACGCTAGCGCCTGCCGCGTTTGCTGTTGCTGTTGCTGTTGCTGTTGCTGTTGTCATATTACAGGTCCTGTATTGTTCTTTTATGTGTGCTTATTTACGCTGCATACCACTTATTTTTTTAAGTAATTCTTCATAGACGGGTTTACGACGCTCTTTGGCTGCCGTCATCGCTTCTTGAATATCAGGCATTTGAAACATGCCTGTTTGCCAAGTAGCCATATAGTTCAGCGCATCAGCGACCGTATGGTCTCGAGTGTAGTTAATCATTTCTTTACAACCTGCGACGGCAAGAGGCGAATGGCCAGCGATTTGAACAGCTATTTTCATTACACCTTCAAGCAAACTTGCCTGATCAGCGAACACTTGATTGACCAAGCCACATTCTTTTGCTTCTACCGCCCCCATATTACGACCGGTATAAGCCAACTCGCGGACCAAGCCTTGTGGAATAAGATGAGGTAAACGTTGTAATGTACCAACATCTGCCGTCATACCGATTTCAGTTTCTTTAATCGTAAAGAATGTATCAGCAGTGCAGTAACGACTGTCTGCTGCACACACCATGTCTACAGCACCACCAATCACGCCACCTTGCATAGCGACAAGCACTGGCATACGTACTGATTCTAAAGCATTAAAACTGTCTTGAAGCTCGAGCACCATGCGACGCATGCGCTCACCCCGACGAGCAGGTTCCCCTGTAAAGTCCTTACCCATTTGTGTAAAAACTGACAAATCCATGCCTGCACTGAAGTGCTTTCCTTGTGAGGAAATCACAATGACACGAGCAGCAGACTGTTCATCAATTTTACGAACGGTAGCAGGTAGCTCATGCCAAAAAATTGGGATCATGCTGTTCAATGCCTCAGGACGAGACAATTGAATATGAGCGATATGTTGGTCAATACTGACACTTAAGGTTTCCAACTTTGAAAAATCTAAATCAGACATTTTATTCTCCATTTATTACGGATTTCAGGATGCTAATTAACGCGTCACCTACTAATACAAACCGACTACACGCCCATCAACACTCAAACTAGACAACGTCAAGATAAAGTCTTATTTTGACGCTGTCAAGATATGTGCTAAATTCCAGCACATGCAAAAAAAATCATCTAAAAAAACCATTAAAAAATTAGCCACCACGAAGAGCAGCTATCATCATGGTGATCTGCGTTCAAGCTTATTAGAAGCAGCCAAGGCCATGCTCAGCGACGGCGGAATCGAGGGCTTATCGCTGCGTAAGCTAGCGGATCGTGTTGGGGTTTCTCGCACGGCCCCCTATCATCATTTCAAAGATAAAAATGAATTACTTTGCGCCATTGCCGAAGAAGGTTTTGAACATTGGCATAACAACGCAGAGCGCATTTTTTCTCAAGCGGGCCTGACAACAAAACAAAAATACCATCAGTTTTTTCAAGGTTATATTGGTTATGCAGCAGAGAACCCAGAGATGTACGACCTAATGTTTGGTCGCACTATATGGAAACAGAACAGTGCAACCAACGATTTACGTGATATCGCCTATCCGAGTTTTCAACGTCAAGTGGAGATGACCAAGAAATGGCAGGAACAAGGCTTAATGCCCGCCGAAGAGGACACCCTTCGTCTTGCTCAAGTTACTTGGGGCACCATGCACGGCATTGCCCGTTTATTAATTGACGGAATATATGCAGACCGCAATCATATTGATGAAATGTGCGCTTGCGCCGTAAACCTATTTACCAGAGAGTAAATTCCGTCGGGCCACTGACCTCCATCAAACATAAGCCGCTTTCAAACGCTGCTTAAATATTTTTCCGCTGTCTTCTCTAGGCAATGCTGGGTGTATGTCTAGCTTTTTAGGCCACTTAAAGCGGGCTAGTTTTCCCTCTAAAAAGATTGCCACGTCTTCGATAGACACGGTTTCACCTTCAGCGCATTGAACGGCAGCAACAACCTTTTCGCCAAACTCGGGATGGGGTACACCGAAAATTGCACAATCAACTATTTGTGGCATTTCGATAAGCACAGCTTCGATTTCTGCAGGGAAAATATTTGCTCCTCCGGAAATGATCATGTCTTTCTTGCGATCATTGATAAATAGGTATCCGTCATCGTCTAAATACCCCACGTCACCTAAGGTAGTGTGGTTTTGATAATGCAGACCCTCAAGCGTCCCTTCGGTATTGGTATATTCGAATGGGCCAAACATAGGAAGATGCACATATATAGAGCCTGATTCACCAGTGGGCAGCGGCTGCATATCATCGTCGAGTATAATAATAGTACCGCCTGATATAGCTTTACCCACGGAACCTGGCTTCAGTGCTGCCTCCGTAGAGGATATTAAGGTCATAAAACCTAATTCACTCGCTCCATAGGATTCATAGAAGATAGGCCCAAACCATTCAATCATCCCTTGTTTAACGTCTACGGGCCAAGATGAGCCTGTAGACAAAGCGTACCGTAAACTTGATATGTCGTATTTATCACGCACACTCTGAGGTAACTTCAATAAGCGGATCATCATAGTTGGTACTATATAAGTATGGGTAATTTGATGCTTTTGCACATCAGCTAAGAAACGCTCAGGATCAAATTTTGGTTCAATGAACACTTCTATATTTTCTGCCGCTAAGCAACTTAACGTCAAAGCATGGGGTGCGCTGTGATAAAGCGGCGCCGAAATATAGAAACGATCGCCATTGTCGAGCTGCATTAACGCTTTTGCCAGCCCTGCAAACACAGTGTACGGATCGGGCCTCTGTTCATTATATTCTCGTTTAATTCCCTTAGGTTTCCCGGTACTGCCGGATGTATATAAAAACATGCCTCTAAATCGCTGAGGTGGCGTATCGATAGCTTCTTTATCTGCTAATAGTTGATGCAGGTCCTCCCAACTTGATGACATTGGCGTGTCTGCGTTATCCTGCACAGAATATCGTTCTTTAATGATTTCAGGGGTGTTGATAACGATGGTTGCTAGGCTTTCGGGCAATTGTTCAACAAATCGTGCGAGTAAATCACTGTGTCCTATCAGCATCCTCGCCCCACTGTCGACAATGATAGGCATCAACTCTGCCTGTGTGTTGTGCCAGTTAAGCGTAACGTAATATGCCCCAACATAACGACATGCCTCAACCACCTCGTACAAGGTGGTGTCATTTCTAAGGAGTATGGCGACCACGTCCCCTGTAGCTACGCCTTTGCTTCGAAAGATATGTGCTAATTTCTTCGCTCTATCCATCATATCGTCACGTTTAGTCTGTGCGCCACTCAAATAGAAATGTCCTGACATGTACCTACTCCTTAGCTTCGTTTTGTTAGTGAAGTATGTTCGAATGAACATGCTCGATAAAACACCACTTTGCGTTTGAGAATACCTCAAGCAGGAGGCAGTCATGCATCAGAATTATATATGCATTGTTATTTCTATTATGAATAACGCCTTAGACGTTAGGAGAGCAGCGACTATAGGAAGGCAGGAATGACTAAAGTGCTTTAAATAAGGCATGGCTCAGATTTAGAAAATCTATCAGTGTGAATACCAGAAGTCTGCCCTGCCCTGCACTGCACTGCCCGCCCCGTAAAATTGTTTACGAATACCAAACCATGCTACTGCAGTCAGTTCGAGCCTGCCTTATCGATGTTTATAACTCAGAACTTACGAATTTTCTGCTTCAAGAAGTATTTCACCATTATTAGGACATATATTCTAAAGTTGTAGCGGTAAAATGGAGGATACGATTTTGAATAGATTCGATTAATTGCACACAGCTCTGTTGTCTTTTAACTAGTTCGTTGACAACCAGAGGCCGTTTAGCTGTTGGCCCCTGAGAGCAAAATCACGCGCCACATTAATATGATACTGCCTACGTAAACAGGCGCATAAACCAGCCTTTTTCTAATTCTTCTCTGCAACCTTTAAGCTGTGTCGCGTAACGTAAAGAACGGGCTTTTACCGTTTTAGCGACTCTTTGCAGCCAACGTTTCTTGTGGTGGCTCTTACGTTTATAACCGCCCCAGCCTTCGTGATAATTTAGATATTGGGCTTCTGCATCCCATTTCGATACGCGGTTAATTTTATGAGTCTTACTAATAAACCACCCCATAAAATCCATAGCATCGTCAAAGTCTTCTCGATCAGCCCAACTGTTTCCCGTTTCTCGCTTGTAATCCGCCCAAGTTGGCGTTTTTGCTTGCGAATAACCGTAAGCACTGCTTACGCGCCCCCAGGGTATCAAACCAAAAAACACATAATCTTTTGGCGGTAGCGCATCAGCTCTAAATGAGCTTTCTTGATACATCATTGCCATAGGCACATGCATAGGCACGCCCCACTTGTCGCTCATATCATCGGCCGTATCAAACCAATGCCGCTTCTCGAGAAAGATTTCGCAAATATTACTGATATTTTTAGGGGGTGTTGTCGTGCACCCACCAAGCCACGTTACCAATAAAAGTATCAGTAAAATACGACCAATGAATGGATATGGAGATAAATTGCGAGACATACGTCACTCTCGTCTATGGTTCGAATAAATGGTTTCGCGATGTCTTACCTCGCGATCTGGATGAGCAATACTAACCTGTTCGACTGGAATATGGTAAGTTTGTGTATAAATTCACCCAAAAAAATTTGCCGAATTTAATCGGCGAGTAACGTCATTCACGGCTAATTTTACAAATCTGTTTATTAAACGGAACTAATAATTAAGTGCTGAGTCATATTTAATGTGTGTTTTAATTTATGTGTGTTTCCGAATAAACGTTTAGTTTAGCCCAGCTCTTTAGCTGGGCTTTTTTTTGCCCGTAATTGGCTACGAACAACAAAGTATTTTCGTCACCAATCAGTTTGGTATCCATGCCATATAGATCACTCGACTACGCTTTCGTAGCGATAATGAAATAATTTATTTTTTTACATTTATAAGTGAACTTAATGGCATACGACCCGGTCATATCTAGCGTGTGTTTTAG
>TARA_R110000737_G_scaffold160464_1_pt1 | contig 88751 bp, 84 predicted proteins | sample TARA_R110000737 | Tara Oceans TARA_R110000737 (sample SAMEA4398027) | marine metagenome | biome: Polar Biome; feature: [SRF] surface water layer (ENVO:00010504); material: water (ENVO:00002006), including particulate matter (ENVO:01000060) such as... | depth 5 m | reverse complement strand
TAAAAGCCGAAGGATACGACAGCATTGTGGTAAGCAACGATACAATCGAGAACGCATCGGAGATTGTAGCTTTTGATCCCGGTCAGACTCATGTGTTTGAGGTGAGAGAATGAAACTCCTACTTGAAAATTGGCGGAAATATTTGAATGAATCACAAGCATTTAAAGAAGTAGATAATTATTACCAGATAGGCAAGTCATCAGCAGAATATCACCCAGCATGGGATTATGATCCAAACGAAGATCCTGATCTGCTATCAATGGAGGCATATGAACTGGCGTTTCCTGTCGCACAAGAACTATCACAAAAACTTGGGATGGGATCTCTCGCTTTATATTTTATTGCTGGTGACTCAGTAGAAAATCACCTTGCTCGTTATATTAACGGAACACATAGTTCTCCCGTAATAGTCTTGGCAGATAAAGTCGTAAATCAAGACGAAGCAACTCTTACTTTGTTCCACGAACTTGGACACGCCTATGTTGATTCTGCGGGTGCGGATTTAAATTCGGATATGGAAGAAAAGATTGTGGAGGATTTCGCCCACGCGACATATATGAATGGAGCGGAGCAGGGATTACAATTTCTGGACAACGCGATAGAGGAGCAGAATGAAACTCCTACTTGAAAATTGGCGAGAGTTTTTGAAAGAAGAAACATATTATCACGGAGGCGGAAAAAACTTTTTACCTACTCGTATTGGAACATTCTATTCAAAAGACAGAGCATACGCTGAAAAATATGCAGCACAACATAAAGATGGGCAAGTATCTGAAGTTGAAATTGATTTGTCTCAAGCTAACGTTTATCCCAAGGTTTTTTGGTGGCATGAGTTTCAAGAAATTTGGCAATCACAAGAAATGTTTAAAGGATATGATATTGTTAAAGTTATAGAACCCAACGGAGAAGAGCCTTCGATTGTTGTGTTGAATCCTAAATTGGTGAGGAACAAAAATGAAACTGCTACTTGAAAACTGGCGTAAGTTTTTAAACGAAGGTGGAAATGTATTTGTAGGTCAGACTGCAAGCATTCCAAAAGAATTCATCGAACCTACTTTAGAAAAGTATCGTAAAGAACTTAACAGACTCTTCCCTCTTAAAAAAGAAGTCTTTTCTTCCTTTAGACCTGTCGGGTCTGTTGGTAAGAAGCCTACTTCGGGAGATATTGATTTGGCAGGTGATGCCACCTCTTTTTTTCCCACCGGAGAAGTAACGCCTGAAGAATTAAAGTCTTGGAACATTAATCCAACTGCTTGGAAAGATACTTTTAGTAAATTTAAGACCCGTGCCAGGTCGAGAACAGATGCAGAGCTTGGATGGCGAGCTTTTTTAACTGAATTGGCGAAATATATCAATGAAAACTCCGAACTTATCATTACTGATCCAAAAAAAGTTGGTCCTGGGATTATGTTTTCCCTTTTTCCTCAATTTAGCGATGAAAATAAGCAACAAGACATTGGTGTTCAAATTGATTGGATGGTCGGCAGGGCAGACTGGCTAGAATTTGCATATTATTCAGACCCGCCATCTAAAAAAGACTCTTATCTCAAAGGGCTTCACAGAACACAACTCATGCTCGCGATGTTTTCAGTTAAAAATGTGTCCTATCATCACTCTTCTGGCTTAAAAGATCGCGGAACTAAAAAGTTTATTACGAATTCTCCCAAAGAAGTCCTTAAAATGCTAGGCAGTCTCTATAATGGGAAGATTAACAGGTCAACAACTAACAACTTTCACTCTTTGTACGGGTGGTTGAAAGAAAATTCGACGCCTGAAGAGTATCAGAAGGTTATAAGCACTTACTTGAAGATACTTGATAGCACAAAAAGTGTGAAAATGAGAGACCAACTGACTGGAGAAGAGGTTCAGTGTGGTTATGTACCAAAAGAACTAGAAGACTTCTGGATTCAAAACCAACAAGAGCTTAACTTGAAAGGAAAATACATTTGCCGAGATATTAATGAAAAGATATGGAACCATATCCAAGGAAGGTAAGTGAATTCAACCTCTGTGTGCGCTTTGGCTCTCTTATAACAGGTCTTAAAAGATTGTTTGTACAACTGATATGACTTTTGTTAGAATAGACAGTGACGGCGAGGCAGTTTTTGTTAACGAACTCGTCAAAAAGCAATTTGAGGAGAAAAATGAAAGTTGATAGTTCTGCATGGCGCGATCCGAACGATTCTGATCAAGTAGCGCAAGTCTATGTTATAGATAATGGCAAGGTTCTGATATTAAAGAGGTCCGATTGGCTCGCTTGGGCTCCTAATCGTTGGGCTCTTCCTGGTGGACACGTTGAAATCGGTGAAGAGAACGAAATAGCAGCTATTCGGGAGTTACAAGAAGAAACCCAACTTGCTGCTGTGATTATTGAGCATTTTGAAAGCGATGATCACCTGCATTATTTTATAGTAACACAATATACCAATGAAATCAAATTAAACGAAGAGCATATTGACTATGCATGGGTAAGTGTCGAAGAATTAAATGATTTTGACATTGTACCGGAAGTCAAAAAGAGGATTGAAACCCTATTTAATACAGTGAGGTAACTATGAATGAAAAAAATAATCATTTTTCTTATTTTGTTCTTCCTTGGTATAAGTCAAGTTATGGCAAAAGGTCCAAAATCTAAATTTTATGACTTCTCTGATCAGTTAATTGATGGACAAATCAAAAAACCCACTGCTCTATACACAGATGCTCGACAAAGAGTCAGGTTTGAGCGGTTATTAAAGTTAAAAAAGAGTTTTATACCCAAATTATATAATACAGCCAAGGAAAAAGTATTTAAATGAAGAAAATTATTGATATTACCGATGCTGATGACGTTTGTTGCAAAGAATGCAATGGCGTCTACTTTACACAGCTAGTTAGAATTAAAAAAGTAAGTGCCATTATGTCCCCCACAGGTCAAGATGTTGTTTTTCCTGTTCAAATTGTAAAATGTGATAGATGTGGCGCAATTGACGAGTCTGTACTCGCAGGAATGTAATAAAGATGAATAAAACTTGGAAAACCTTCTTAAATGACTCAAAAAACTATGATTTATCGAGTTTTATTGTCAAAAAAGAGCTAAATCCCAAATTTTGGAGTAATAACAATGAGTTAGACCCCGAAATACGTGAAAAACTGCTCGAAATTGCCGTGGAGTTCTTCAACTCTCTTGAGGTAGAAGGTATCCAATTGGACGATATTACCCTTACAGGGTCCTTATCCAACTATAATTGGTCTGAATTCTCTGATGTTGATCTACACATCTTGGTCGATTTTGACAGTTTAAACATCGATATAGATACCCTAAAGGACTATTTTAGGGCAAAACAGACGGTTTGGAACAAAAAACACGATATTATGATCCGTGGACACGAAGTTGAGATCTATGTTCAAGATACAAACGAGCCACATGCTGCAACAGCCGTATATTCTATACTTAACGATGATTGGGACATTGAGCCTTCACAGGTAGACCCTAAAATTGACTTCAAAAGTATTAATGCTAAAGCAAATTTTCTTATGGCAGAGATTGACAAAGCCTGTGAGATGTATTGTGATAAAGAATACCAAAAAACTATAGTATATGTAGAAAAAATGAGGGAGAAATTAAAAAAGTTTAGGAAAGCTGGTCTTGACACGGGTGGTGAGTTTTCCGTTGAGAATCTATCCTTCAAAGTATTAAGGCGGAATGGGTACTTAAAAAAGCTATCTGATTTAGCTACAAAGGCTTTTGATAAAGCCATGTCAATGGATGGCAATTATAAAGAACACTGGAAGAAGTTCCAAGAGGAACTTGAAGAAGATTATCAACAAGCGGTTAAGAGTAAGCACTCAAGTGGAAAGAAAGAACTGATTGGTGGTGGTGAAGAGCCGAATTCTGCCCCTTATGTCAAAAAACCTTCTTATAAAAGAGGTAACCCACCTGTTGGTTATGCTGGTTCTTAACCAAGAAACTATTTAGTGTGTAATTTTAAGGATTTATAAAGATATGAATGAAATAAAAAAAATTATTCTTGAGGAAACCCTTCTTGTGCTTCTGGAGCGTGATATGGCTAAAGAAAGGGCGCAATTTGAAAAAGAGTTGATAGGAAGGATCTTTCCTTTAAAAAATAAAGACCCTGATCAGTATGAAGAGACCTTTAATAAAATTATGGCTAAGTGGGATGAGAGAAATCCGACTGGCGCACCGGAAGCAGGTGCAAGTGCAGATACAGATGAAAAAACAAGCAAACCTGAAAAGGAGACCCCTCTTTCTGTATTCAAAAAACAAAAAGATAATCCTGCCTTGAAAAATGATAAAGGCACCACTGAAATGCCTTTGCAATCTTACATGATTAAGAGTTTAGGACTTCCTCAACAAGCAGTGCAGAAAATCACTAAAGCGCTTGAGAAAGGTCTAAAAGCCAAAGGGTTAAACATTGCTGAAAGTGTTTTTATAAAAACGTTTAATATACTTCAAGAACAACCAAGCAAGGCGCAACGAGCTAAAGCAGCTAAAAAGCGAGAAAAGAACTTAAAAAGAAAACAAGCTCGCGGTGAAGACCCTGAAGCTAGAAAAGCAGGAAGCGCGCCACGCCGGTTCCAAGGAAGCACTCAAGAAGGAGACCTGATTGGCAGCCTTACTAAGACCTTGGGAGTTTTGAAAACAAAAGAAGATGTTATCGCATTCAAGAAGGCTTTAAAGTTTGGGAAAGCTCCCAAAGGGGCTGATGAACTATACCGAAAAGGTGTTTTTAAACAACAGCTTAAAGACGGTGGTTCTTGGGTTAAAAAAGCTCAAAACTGGTTTCTTCTTGGGAAAGGTAAAGAAGTCGTAAAGCAAAAGATGGATGAACTTCCTCTTGCTAAGGCTGAAGAGAAGTTTGATAAAAAAGAATTGATTAAAGGACTTAAGGGTAAGAAGTACGGCATAATTGGAACTATTATGTATAACTACGCTTTGAAAAGCGGCGCAGAAGATATGGAATTTATTGACAAGTTTTCCAAACTAAACCCTAAAGAACAGCAAAAAATACTTATAAATGTCAATAAAATCCTGAAAAGACAACTCAAAAGGCGAGGATGGGCTGATAATGAAATTGCCCAAAAACTAAATGAAATGTTCCATAAACAATAAATCTGGAATCGTGCTGACACGATTGGAAAGACTAATAAAAGAGTTTTTTCCGTATTCTCAAGAACGCTTAGGTTTTGATAAACCTGTCGTGGTTGAGCTTCATTCTGATAACGAGAACTCTGAAAAAGATTTTGGTAAGACTGCTCATTATTCGCCGTCTGAAATGAAGATTGTGCTTTATGTTGACGGTCGTCATCACAAAGATTTGCTTCGATCTCTATCTCACGAATTAGTACATCATTCTCAAAACTGCCGTGGTGAGTTTGATGGTGATTTTACAACTCAAGAAGGTTATGCACAAACAGATGAGCATTTAAGAAAAATGGAAGAAGAAGCCTATCTTGAGGGAAATTTGATTTTACGCGATCATGAAGACGCCATCAAATCCGAACAGCTTTATGAAAAGCTAGTTAAAGAGTGGTGTAAATAATGGCATATAGAGATTTAAAAGGCATAGAATCAGAAATCAATATTGTTGTTCCTAGTTCTGCAAATGGTGCTACTGCTGTTGCAAGTGGTTCTTGGGCTGCTGCAAAAGCAGGAACCAATATTGCCTCAAGTGGATCAAATATAGTAGATATCGCTTCTTTTGTTGCCGGGGGTGTCTATTTTTGCGGTCGGGCTCACATTATGTTTGATATTCCTGAAAACTTGTCTCGGTTAGATCATAACCCTCAATTGAAAGTTTTTCCTTACACCACTCACTATACAGCTTCCATCCTTGCTACAAGTAATGCAGTGACTCCTAAAGACCCTATTGGCGGCACCGACAGTTCGATTTTAGGTAAGACCTTATTCACGAACACACAGTTAGGAGCAGGGGCTTTGTTATCAGCCGCAAGCGGAATCTTAACTAAAGATGCATACAATGTAATACAACTTAATCAGCTTGCAACCTTTTACTGCCTTACACAAGGAAAATTTATTGTTTCATTAGTAAACGCTACTCACGATTATGCTAACTCGGCTCCTACAGGAGTACAGGCAGCAGGGACTACTTATACACAATTGAGACCTGCGGGACATGCAAATGGTCCTGTCTTGGTTCTTAAAAAGCCTTGGTTTATTGATAGTGAAGGGACAGAGTTTCAAGTTGATACTGACTTCGTTATCAAAGCTAATGATGTTTCAGTGAACCAAAGGAATCGAAGGGTCGCGCAGCTTCCGTTTGGAACTGCGTTAAAGGGACCAGCCTCGATGAGGTTAAGAAACGATATATATCAAGTGACTAGAAGCTAAAAGAACTATTTAATAGTTAGAGGGTTATGTTATAATGACTACTGAACAAATGAAAAATATTATAAAAGAAGAGTATCATAAGATTCAACAAGATCTTTATCAAGAGATGCTAGATGAAAGGGCATTTGAAGCCAAGTGCAAAGATCTTCCCGAAAGAATAGAAGAGGAAGAGGAACTAGAAGAAATTTCTGCTGTAAGCACTGGTTCTGTCCAGGGCACCGCAGGTAATAACAATGATGAAGAATCTCTAATTAGAGAAGAAGATCTTGTTGAAAAAATTATGAATATGCTTTTACAAAAGGAGAACAAATAAATGCAGATGGATCGTCATGAGTTCTATGAAGAACTTAAATTAAGAAAAGTAATTCGTGAAGGAATCAAAGATATCCTCACCGAAGAAAAGAATGCAGTTGCACAATCTTTAAACGAAGAGAAGATGCTCCGCAAACACATTAGAAAATTAATCACTGAGGTAGGGACTCCTGATGTTGAAGTTTCTCCTGAAAGATCTACTGGTATTAATGTCCTTGAAGATCTTTTGAAAAAAATTATCCCAACCCTTGAAGATGATTATAAAAAACTCACCACGAATATCGAACAAAGAGAAAGCTTTCGAGCACACATCCTTGCTGCGGCTGATAGGACACTGCGTCCCGTTGAACTAAACAAGGATTCTTCATTAGAACTGGAAGAGCAGATTGATATTGAGGTTGATGCTGAAGATGATAATGTAGATCCTGCTTTCATTGATATTGATCCTGGAGAAGAAGAGCCGGAAATTGAAGAAGAAGAACCTGATGAAAGAGAAACCTTCGGTGTAGAAGGACAAAATCTAACTGGTCGTAATGTTGCTTTTGAGGCTTTCAAAAAAGTTGAGAATCAAATTGTTGATGCATATGATGTTCTTTCTGATAAAGAAGATAAAGGTTTATTTTATGATTACTTAATCAAGAATATCGATCTATACTTTGATAAATTTGAAACTGATCTGGAAGCAACTCCTGATACTCCTGAAGTATTAGATGATAGTGAGGTTGAATTAAACGATCCTGAAGCTAGTGCTGATACTGGTGGGCTTGGATTAGATGGTGGGCTTGGATTGGATGATGAGATTGAACTAGATGATGAGACTCTTACTTCTGCACTAGGTGCTTAATGTGGTATAAGAAAAGACGTAGGTATAATCCTAAAATCAAAGAAGGACAATACTATTCTATTTCAAATAAACTGAAAAGTCAAGAGAAAACTAATGATCAGTTTGAAATCATGCTTTCTAACCTAACTCTTGAAGAAATAGTTGGTTTAAGATTAGAATTAGCTGCTAAGTCAGTTAAGAATAACTTATATGGACTTAAGATATGGTATGATTTACCTAATATAATTAAAGATGCAATATTAAAATATACTTACTCTGCTTCTAGAACTAATGGAGAAGGAGCTAGTTTCTTAGGTTTATCTACTATTGAATTTATTCAATTAATTAAAAGGTTTAATACTAAAGAATACTTTAAAAAAGATTAATTAAATTAAGTATTTATCTTATTATACATAATAGCATATCACGTAATTACCAGTAAGTAAATCTTATATTTTAAGTCAAGTTTATTCTTCAGTAATTATAATATCTTAACCAGTAAAAAAAATATTTACCTATTGTCTTATTCAGTTTCACTAGTTATAGTGTCTAATGAATTTAAGCCAACCGATTAAGAAGATGAAAAAGAGACTCCGCGAGTCATATTACGAAGTTTATTTTTATTTAGATTCTCTGTTAAATCAGTATGTTGTACCTTACTTATGGACTGAAATCCACCAGTCTGTGATAAAGACTGGAGACTTGGTTCATCTTAAACATAAATTCACAATCCAGAAATACCATGGAATTGTTTTGAGCGAGCCCAGAAGAGTAATAACCACATACGGTTTAATAAGTGGCGGCGATAATATTCGATATGTTGTAGACGTCCAGTGGAACTATGGAAAGAAGACGTTTACTAGGTGTGAATTTTGTGATAATTTAGAAGTAATCTCAGGAGGAAAATAGTGTCTGGTTGGCATTGTGGATCTGGTGCAGAAATACTCTACGAAGATATCCTTGATTTAATCAAAGAGCACACTCGAAATAATGGAACGATCTTTATTGGAACCGATAGTCATGTTGAACGACAGCAGTGTATTTTCTCCACAGCAATATGTTTCCATGGCGCAGACGGGCAAACAGGTGGCAGATACTTTTTTAAAAAAACAAAGTTCGAGGCTTTGAAGTTTGCAACAATATTGGAAAGAATTACTTTAGAAGTTGAGAAGTCAGTCAAATTATCTTTGAGTATTTACGAGCAGTTTCCTGATTCAAATATTGAAATTCATTTAGATATATCATCAGCAGATAAGAAAGAAAAAACAAGCTCTTATGCAGATATGTTAATCGGTTATGCTAAAGGTGTTGGATTCACTTGTAAAGTAAAACCAGAGGCTTTCGCCGCAAGCTCTATAGCTGATAAACATTCAAAATAACTTGACTTTTATCTATTTATTGCTATAATCAATAGGAGTTTCGCTTTATGAAATGGGAAACAAAAGATAAATTATTAAAAACGGGGTTTGTATGTGCTATCATCATAATGATCGTTGGAATAGGATCTTCTTTTCATGAATGCCAAAGAGATGTTGTTAAAAAGAACTGGTATGGTGAGCAAAGCAGCAAGAGTACCGTTGAGCAAGAATGTCCTTGTATTAACGATTGTCGATAATGCGGGGTATCATAATTGGTAATGAATCAAGCTGTTAACTTGAGATATGTAGGTTCGAGTCCTACCCCCGCAGTCTGCAATGGGGGATGTAGCTCAGTTGGTAGAGCGCTGCCTTTGCAAGGCAGATGTCGCAGGTTCGACTCCTGTCATCTCCATTCTTTAAAAATTTAATTTGGCTCCTTAGCTCAGTTGGCTAGAGCGGCTGATTTGTAATCAGCAGGTCCACGGTTCGAATCCGTGAGGAGCCTTCGGTCACAACAAAAAGAGGTAAAATGCTTACTAAAGATCAAATTCTAGAAGAGTCTAAATATTTCCTTGGAACCGACAACAAACTACTAAAAAACAAATATGTAAAACGACGTGACCTCATTGATTTCTTGGTTAAAAAGGGTTTATTCTCTAGTTTTGAGGAGAGATCTTGTTTGAAACGAGAACTTAAAAAAAGAAAAATCAAATTTTCTAAAGATATAAATCAGAAAGATCTCGTTGATCTTGCATTGAAAAAAAAGCTAAACTTTAATGAGTTCATCTTATAAATTGGAGGATAATATGACAGACACAGAGAAAATCAAAGAAGGTCCTAAATGGACAAATGACCGCTTCTTTTCTTTGCACCTTGAAGCATTGGAAAGAGTTGAAAAATTAAAACTTGAATGGTCCAACAAAAAACAAGCCAATATGCAAGCAAAGGTTCGCAGAAAAGCAGACGGACGTTTTCAAGTAAAATATAGAAAAGAGCCAGTACTAAACGAAAAGGAGACTAAAGATGGGAATCGTAACCGAAAAAATAAAAGAACTACAAGCAGCCCAAAATTTAACGCTGTCGCAGGTATTTAAAAAATACCCATTCTTGGCAGAACTTCAACATGAAGAAGTTTTGCAAGAACAAGGAAAGGTTGAAGGGCGCTCCATAAATGAAAAGCAACTTAAGCTTTTACTAGGATGAGAATGATAGATGAAGATTTAAAACCACTTCGGGAATATTATCACAAAGAAACCCCGGAAGAATTTGTTGTCTTGATGAATGTGAACTACCACAAAAAGACCGCTACTTTGTTTTATAAGCAAACAGAAAACGTAGAGGTTAAAAGCTTTGACTGGTGTAAACAGAATTTGGTGTTATTAAATGAATTCAATCGATAAAACAAAAGAAATTTATATTTTTGATGTTGACGGGACCCTTACCCCTCCTAGACAAACCATAAGCACAAATTTTGCTTCATTCTTTACAGAATTTGCTTCAAAAAACCAAGTTTACCTTGCTTCTGGAAGTGATTTAGAGAAAATCGAATCTCAATTGCCTGAAAGCATTTTGAAAACTGTTCACGGTGTGTTCACCTGCATGGGAAATTGCTTACATCAATATGGAAAGAAGATATATCAAAATGATTTTATCGAAGTTCCCGGTCTTCGTGAAGATTTAAAGGATAAGGTGCTTTCTTCCAAGTACCCTAAAAGATTTGGTAACCATATCGAAGATAGAGTCGGAATGATCAATTTTTCTGTTGTCGGACGGAATGCCAGTCAAGAGGCTCGCGAGGAGTACTCTTCTTTTGACAAAGAGATTAACGAACGAACCTTGTTTGCGTCAGTGTTGAATAACAAATATAAAGATAAGGTCACTGCTGTAGTCGGAGGCGAAATAAGCATCGACATCTATAATCCTGGAAAAGATAAATCACAGGTCTTAACATATCTTGAAAACAATGCTATGATCTCACAAAACACTGTAATTAACTTTTATGGTGATAGAACAGAGTTTGGCGGAAATGATTTTGCCCTGGCATCAGCGATTGAAAATTCACAATATGCGAATAACGTTGTAAGGGTCAAAAGTTGGAAAGAAACTTGGAAAAAAATTCTTTTTCTACAAGCTAAAAAAATATAATTTAAGGAGTTTTAAAATGGCAACCACCAAAGAATTGGAAACAAAAGTAAATAATATCACATCGCGCTTGAGTGACCTTCGTGATGATATGGCAGTTTTGCAGAATGAATTAACAACTGTTGTTAATAGGATCGAACAAGATATGAAACGAGTTATTACAGAAATAAAAACTAATAAAGGATAAAAATGATTTCAACTAAGTGGATTACCGAAGTGGATTCGGACGAGCAACCAAATGCAGCCCGTGGTGGAGACGAAGCGAGCAGCAGTTCTGAAAAAGACCAAGTAACCTCGGCTAACAATAGAATTTATTTCTATTCGGAAGTTACTCGTCCCAAGATCCTTGCTTTGAATAAATCTATTAAGAATTTAGAAATCAATATGACGAACAAAGCCTGCGCTCTCCAAACAACTGCTATTGGAGATATCCATCTCCACATCAATTCATATGGTGGGAGCGTTTTCGCTGGCTTTTCTGCTGTAGATTATATTAAGACGTCTGAAGTACCTGTGACTACTGTGATTGATGGTTGTGCCGCCTCTGCTGCTACAATAATGAGTGTGGTAGGAGAGCATCGAATGATGCACGAACACTCTTTTATGCTTATTCATCAACTCTCTGCTGGAAGCTGGGGTAAGTATGATGAACTTAAAGACGATATGGCTAATAACGATCTCTTGATGAAAACCATCCGAGATATTTATATCCAACACACAAAGATACCTGCAAAAGAGCTTGCAAAGATGCTCAAGCAAGACCTGTGGTGGACCGCAAAGACCTGTTTGAAGTATGGTTTAATCGACGAGATTATCGCTTAATTAATACATTTAGTCAAACATTCACGACCAACACAATCACAGTTATTTCCATCGATAGTATCAAGGTACTTTTTGAGACTTACATCATCTAAGTAAATCTTTTTTGATCTTTTTTCTGGAATATCTGTCCACTCGGTTCTAATACCTCTGGGTACATTATGTGGTGTGTATTCCTTGATATAAGCCATCAAGTCTTTATGATGCGGACCAAAAGACAGGTGATGATACCTACTGTGTACAGAGTGAATCATACCAATAAGTTCGCCTTGCACGTTGAAAATTGGTGAACCTGAACTTCCTCCGATGGTGGGGATCGTATACAAAGCCATGCCCCAGTATTTACCAGAATATCGACCTTCCAATACTGGAATAGTCTTTTCACCGAATACTCCCAAGGAAGCAGCAAAGTTGTACACCTTATCGCCAACATCGGGTGCATCATCCCAATTGATAGGAAGGTTAGGAATCCTTAATGATTTGGAGTGAAGAATACAAACATCCTGTACTTCGTTAAAGTCTACAGTAACTGTAGCATGCCTATTACCTTCAGAATCAACAAGGAAGGTATGCTGTGTGACTTTTACATTTTTAAGTCCGAAAGGAACACCCATCGCTGGATTGCAAGTATGCCCAGTTGTTAAAACGTATTTCCCACCAACTGAATCAGCGATAGCAGAACCAGAAGAGGAAGAGGACATTTTAAATGTATTACAAATATCTCCTGTGCAGTGCTCGATAACATAAAGTGATTCAACTTTCACCATTGAGTCAATGTTAATTATTTCACCTAGCTTGTATTGTGAGTTAATAGGGATATGGCTGCAAGAGCTACAAGATACTAACACTAAAAGCGAGAGTAGAGACAATAAATACATTTTAAACTTTAACATGGCTTATGATATCCTTTTGTAAATAGCAAGCTATATGTAACTAGGAGTTATATACTAAAATGGATTCTAACAAGAAAATAATTGCGTTAAGTGGAGGTTTCGACCCACCGACCAGAGGTCAGGTAGCAATGATCCAAGAAGCTGCTGAACTAGGAGACGTTATTATAATTCTTAATAGCGATGAATGGTGCGCCACCAGAAGATGGGACGGAAAGAATTTTCTTCCTTTTAAAAAAAGAAAGAGCATCTTATTAGAGATCCCTGGAGTTATAGATGTTGTAAAATCGAAAGACGACGATGGGACAGTATGTGCTACGTTAAGGCACCTTAATCCTGATTTCTTCGGCAATGGCGGACAACGCACCGTTGATAACACACCAGAAGTAGATGTATGTAAAGAACTTGGTATTGGGATGCTATTCTTTTTAGGAAAGAACTTCCGCCCAACTGCTTCTGAGATTTTAGAAATAGCCATAGGAAACGCTGAAGCCAATAATGAACATTAGATGCCAGACTTGCAACCCGTAATTATAGGAACATATCTGATAGACCTGCGTTATGATCGGACTTATCCTCCAAATCCAAAAAATATTTAAAGGCTTCTAGGGTGGGAGAAAGAGTGAAGTGATTGAATTCCACATGTACTGAATGAATCATCCCTACTAACTCTCCTCTTTTATTTACGATTATTGACCCCGATGACCCAGCCGCCGCCGGAATAGTATATGCTGCCATGCCATTTTTTTCACCTACATAATATCCAGTTAACAGCGGGACCATATGGTTTGCAAAAATACTTTGAGGAGCAGCAAAGTTATAGACTTGTTCATCATACTTTGGAACTGAGTCTGCGATAGGAACTGCGTCCTGCCACAAGGTGTCAGTTTCTAAAATACAGATATCTTCTCCCTTATCTAACTTTTTTATTTTTAATATATGTTTCATATTGTGTATATCATAACCATATAATTTAACTTCGACTTCAATTTTTCCATTTACAAGTTTCTTTAGCTCTGAAGAATCGTTTGGAGTACAAGAATGCGCCGCAGTGAGCACTACTTTTTCACCTTCAAATTCGATAACAGCACCACTACTTGATCCATTAAAAGTTTTTTGTAAACAACTCCCGTCGTCACATATTTTTACCTGCTCTTCGATAACGACTCGGACAAAGGAACTTCTTGCATCTATAAATTTCTTCTCCTTAATCTTGGCACAGGAGCTAAATACTATAGAGAGACAAAATATGATTAACGTAGTTCTCATCTTAAAGTAAATATATATTAAGAATAACTTTTTAGCTCATTTAATTTTTTAAGGACCCTTAATGAAAAAAACATATGTTCTAGATACGAATGTTCATCTAGCCGATTCCTCTGCTGTATTCAAGTACGAAGAGCACGATATTATAATTCCTATAAAAGTCTTAGAAGAGATTGACAAGCATAAAAAACGTCAAGATGGCGTCGGTGCAAACGCACGACACTTCATTCGTATTCTTGATGACCTTCGTGCTCATGGTAACCTTCATAATGGAGTACAGATCCCCGCAGGCGGCAAGTTAGCAGTAAGAGGCTATGATCCTGTTTTTATGCCCGCAGGGCTCGAAGCGGACGATCCAGACAATCAAATTATTGCAACTGCTTTAAAAGAAAAATCAAAATATAAAAGAAAAAAGATTATTCTTGTAACCCAGGATATTAATATGAGAGTTAAATGTGACTCTTTGGGTTTCCCAAGCGAAGACTACAAGACCAATAAAATCATCAATACCCACGAAGAGTTATTCTCTGGTTTTACAAAACACCTAGTAGATGATCAATTCATAGATCAATTTTACGCTGGGAAAGAAAAAATGTCATTAGAGCCAGAAGAAGGAAATTTTCACTCTAATCAGTGTATTATGCTAGTCTCAAGCCAAAACGAAAAGAAAACAGCTTTAGCAAAATTCATAAATTATAATAACCCTCTTGTTAACGTTAACGATTATAGGAATGAAGCTTTCGGGCTTCGCCCCCGTAACAAAGAACAAAAATTCGCTTTAGATTTATTATCTGATCCAAACCTTCCTATTGTAACAATTACAGGAAAAGCAGGTACAGGTAAAACACTCCTTGCTTTAGCTTCAGGCTTAGAACAAGTGTTGGAAAAAGGAATATATAAAAAGCTTATTGTATCGAAACCAGTCCAAGCGATGGGCTCACAGGATATCGGTTTTCTTCCAGGCACCCTTGAAGAAAAAATGCGCCCCTGGTTAATGCCAATTCAAGATAATTTAGATTTCTTAATGAATGGCGAAGCCAAGAATATTGAACACCTATATGAAGATGGAACCATTGAAGTTGAAGCTTTGAGCTATATTCGCGGACGTTCCATTTCAAATGCATATGTGATTATCGATGAGGCACAAAACTTAAGTCCACATGAATTAAAAACTATTGTCACCCGCGTCGGTGAAAACACAAAGATAATTTTAACTGGCGATGTGGAACAAATCGATAATGTTTATTTAGATTCAACATCCAACGGATTAAGCTATGCTATTGAAAAGTTTAAAGATTTTGATTTATCTGGACACATTTCTCTCACCAAGGGAGAGAGGTCTAAAGTCGCTACTTTAGCAGCGAAGGTTTTATAAAACTTAACATTGTATCAGATTTAAGATAAAATCTTGTTTTTTAAGGAGAAGCGATTATGTCATTAGAAAATGAAAATCCATTATTAGACCAGACTGTTGAAGCAGAAACGCCTTTAAAGGATATGCTACTTACCTACGTTGGAGATAAAACAAAGCCAACAGGTGACGAGGTAACGGTTCAAATGATCGTTAACACAGTAGCAGAAGAATTTCCAGAATTCCTTACTGCTGTAGCAGAAGAAAATTGGGTTCGCGGTTATCGACAAGCTTTAACTGATGTAGAAACTGGTCAAAAAGCTTATAGCGAATATTTATCTGAACAGGAATCTAAAGAAAATGACGAACAACAAAATACAACAACTGATTGAACAATCACACAAGTATAGAACAAAAAATACTAAATATCATAACCTTTTTAGTATTGAAGTTTTCGTAAGCGACCCCTTGCCTGAAAACATTGATCTTAATTCTGTTTTTTCTTTTATTAATGATAGAATTCCACCGTTTATCATCAATCTAGTCGATGTTGTATACATTGGGTTCTTCCAAGATTTAGAAGATCGAAATATCAATGCTAAATATTCGGATGGGGCAATATATGTAACAAATGAACAAGACAACGATGAAGATATGACTGATGATATCATTCATGAGCTTGCTCACGCCTTAGAAGAGGTTTACGGTCAAGATATCTATCAAGATGGAACGATTGAACAAGAGTTTCTTGGCAAAAGAAAAAAGCTTGAAAGACTCTTGATGTATATGCAATTTGACACTCACCTGTATGATTTCGAAAAAACAGAATATGATAAAAGATTAGATTTCTTCTTGTATAAAGACATCGGCTATGATATAGTGGACCCACTAGTTAATGGGCTCTTCGTAGACGCTTATGCTGCAACTTCTTTAAGAGAATACTTTGCAACTGGATTCGAAGATTACTATTTAAATAATGGAGAATTCATTAAAAATATGAATCCTGTTTTATATCGAGCAATAAATAATTTAAACGACTTGGAGTAGATTAAATGACTGTTGAAATCAAAGTACGTGACGAAGGCGATAAAATAATCGCTGATGTCACATTGCCCCGCTACGGAGGCTCCACAGGTCAAACCCCTGTAGATTGTAGGGTCACCGTTCAATATGTACACAAGAATTTAGAATCTCTCGGATATTCCCTAGAGGAAGGCGAAGGTCCTATGCTGAGAAACCGATACGGGGATGAATCTGGTACTTATGTATTTAAGAAGATCGCCCCCCCCAAAGTTGTTCCTCGTTCGCCAGACGAACCGATAGCACACGTCAAAATCGTCAAAAAAGAATTTAAAGAAGTGATTGAAAGTCCAGAAGTAATTGAAAAACCAGAAGAGATCAAAGAACAAATTGTAGAAAAAGAGATCCAAGAGGTTAAGAAGGAAGAAGAAAAGGTTGTAAAACAACCAACCCCTCTTCCACCTAAAAATACTCCTAGAACCATGAAACGACGAACAGAGAGTTAAAATGCCCCATATTTCATTTTCTGAACTAAAGGCTTGGGACCAGTGCGCTCATTATCACAAGCTAACCTATCTCGACAAAGTAAGATTATTTAAAGGTAATGAGTATACTGCTTTTGGCAAAGCCATTCACGAAGTTTACGAACACAATGTCAATTGTCTTAATAAAGGTACTGATCCTGGTGACTTAATTAATAGGTTCAAAGAGTGCTTCTTAAACGAGCTACTCACCCTTAAAGCTGATGGTCAAGAACTTAACAAGAAGCTTATTGGTGATTTAAAGAATCAAGGACAATCTTTAGCAAATTTAGCGATACCTGCTCTAAAAGAATATTTTGGCGAATTTGAGATTATCAAAGCAGAAGAATCGATATTCGAAGACATTATAGAATATGAAGATAATCAATATCAATTTAAAGGCTTCATTGATTTAGTGTTGAAGACTCCCGATGGCAAGTATCATGTCATTGATTGGAAGACTTGTAGCTGGGGCTGGGATGCAAGAAAGCGATCAGATCCTATGATCACTTACCAGTTAACCTTCTATAAGAAGTATTATGCTCAAAAACATAACATAGACCCTAAAAACATAGAAACTCACTTTGCACTCGTTAAAAGGACAGCCAAAAAAGATTTTGTTGAACTATTCAGGGTAACCAGCGGTCCTAAAAAAACTAAAAATGCCCTTAACTTATTACAAAAAGCACTCTATAATATTGATTCAAAGCTTTTTGTTAAGAACAGGTTATCTTGTTCTCGATGTGAGTTTTTAAATACTGAACATTGTAAGTGAGGAATAATTTTGGATAATAAGATTAAAGTTCTTGTAATGAGTGATCACCCGTTAAGCCCATCCGGCGTTGGAATCCAAACAAGGAATATGATTGAGGGGCTTTTAGAGACAGGCAAATTTAAATTTGTCTGCTTCGGTGGTGCTATTAAGCACGAGGACTACAAGCCCCAAGTGACTGATAAGTGGGGACAAGACTTCGTTATCTTCCCTACGGATGGATACGGTTCAGCAGAATCAGTAAGAGGGGTTCTAAGGCAACAGCGCCCTGATATGGTTTGGTTTATGACTGATCCTCGTTTTTTCACTTGGTTGTGGGATATTGAAGATGAAGTCCGAGCCCTGTGTCCAATGATTTATTATCACGTTTGGGATAATTATCCATTCCCAATGTTTAATAAAGGCTATTACAATTCAAATGATGTTATTGCTTGTATCTCAAAAGTAACTTATGACATTGTACAAAATGTGGCACCAGAAGTAGAATCTCATTACATTCCACACGCGGTCGATTCAGAGATTTTTAAAAAGCTCGACTCTGAAGAGATTAAATCCTTTAGAGATACACATATGAATCAGCACGATAAAAATCCTGACCGCCTTATCTTTTTCTGGAATAATAGGAACGCCCGCCGCAAAATGAGCGGCAGTCTTATATTCTGGTTTAAAGACTTTCTTGATAAAGTCGGTCATGACAAAGCAACATTATTGATGCATACAGATCCAAAAGATGTTCATGGTCAAGATCTAGAATACCTTATTAAAGAATTAAAACTCGACGATGGACAGGTATTGATCTCAAAAGAGAAAATCCCCCCACAACACCTTTCTATGCTATATAATATGGCTGATTGCACTATCAATATTTCTGATGCAGAAGGTTTTGGATTGGCAACTCTGGAATCACTCTCTTGTGAAACACCAATCATTGTCAATATGACAGGAGGGTTGCAAGAGCAAGTAACTGATGGAGAAGAATGGTTTGGCATTGGAATCGAACCAGCCTCCAAAGCTATAATTGGCTCACAGGATGTTCCTTATATATACGAAGACAGGGTTTGTAAGGATGACTTTGTTAATGCATTAATGGAGTTTTACAACTTGTCTAAAGAACAAAGAGAGGAGCTAGGCAAAAAAGGTCGTGCCCACGTAACAAAGAATTATAACTTTGAAGATTACCATAAACGATGGTTAGACTTGTTACTCGATGTTTATGAAAACCGTGGCTCTTGGGACACTCGTAAGCAATACAGCAGATGGGAGATGAGTGAAATAGTATGAAAAAAGTCTTTGTAAGAGGTCCGATCTTATCTAGATCTGGATACGGAGAACACGCACGTTTTTTGATGCGCTCCCTCCGAAAATATGAGGGTAGGTTATTCGACATTTATGCACACAGTACTAACTGGGGACATACTGGTTGGGAAATAGAAGATGATGAAGAAAGGCAATGGCTTGACAATATCTTTAAAAAGACTCAAGAATATGCTGCAAAAGAAGGAAAGTTTGATTTATCCCTTCAGGTAACAATTCCAAATGAATGGGAAAAGCTTGCAGATATTAATGTAGGTATCACCGCCGGTATTGAAACTACAATGGTTGCACCCATTTGGCTCCAAAAAGCGTGGGATATGGATAAAATCATTACAATCTCACAGCATTCAAAAACTGTATATGAAAACACAACATACGACGCAACCAATAATTCAACAGGAGAAAAGTTTGTCGCCAAATGCAACACTCCGATTGAAATTGTCCATTATCCAGTTCGTAATGTTGAATCAGAAGATTTAAACATCGATTTTGAAACAGACTTCAACTTCCTTGCTATTGCCCAATGGGCACCTCGCAAAGCCCTTGAAGAGACTGTAGTCTGGTTTTTAGAAGAGTTTAAAGACAATGAAAACGTAGGACTTGTATTAAAGAGCTTTGGTGTCAATAATAGTTATCAGGATAAAGTCAGTCTTAAAGCACACATCAAACAACTGTTAGACAGTATACCTGATAGAAAGTGCAAGGTTTATCTTATCCATGGCAATATGAAGGCTGAAGAAATCCACTCTCTTTACACTCATCCAAAAGTAAAAGCGATTGTCTCCTTGACACACGGCGAAGGATTCGGACTTCCTCTTTTTGAGGCAGCGTATTCTGGACTACCAGTTATCGCACCAGAGTGGAGTGGTCACTTGGATTTCCTTTGTATGCCAATGAAAGATAAGAAAGGCAAAACAAGAGTTAAGCCGATGTTCGCCTCGGTAGAATATAGCATTAGCAACGTTCACCCAAGCGTCGTATGGGATGGTGTTATCCAAAAGGAATCGAAATGGGCTTATGCAGACAAGAATTCTTATAAAAGAAGTCTTCATAAGGTTTATAATGATTACTCGCGATATGTCGGTAAAGCTAAAAAGCTCAAAAAACACGTTCTTGAGAACTTTGAAGAACAAGGGCAATACGATAAGTTTGTTAAAGCTATCGTTGGTGAAGCAGAATTTGCCAATTTAACCATTAAAAACGAAGACTTACCAAAGATCTCTATCTTAACTTCTGTTTATAACGGCGACGAATTTATTCGTCCGTTTTTAGAAGATATTACACGTCAAACGATCTTTAAAGAAAAGTGTGAGTTAATCTTGATCAATGCAAACTCACCAGGGAATGAAGAAGAAGTAATCAATGAGTATCTAGAGAAATACCCTGATAACATTGTTTACAAGAAGCTCGAAGAAGACCCTGGTATTTATGCTGTATGGAATATGGCTGCAAAAATGGCAACTGGCGAATATCTTACAAATGCCAATTTGGACGATAGAAAGTCAGCCAACGCCCTTGAGCGTCATGCTATTGAGTTGTACATCAATCCTGATGTTGATTTGGTATATTCTAATATGCTTATCACACACCAGCCAAATGAAACACTTGAGAACAACTCTTCCAATGGGGAGAGATATAATTTCCCTGATTTCTCTTTTGAGAATATGTTGAGGCACAATATGCCCCACGCTTCACCAATGTGGAGAAAAACAATTCACGATAAGCACGGATATTTTGAAGAAAAATATAGATCTGCTAGTGATTGGGATATGTGGTTGAGAGCTTCCTCACAAGGTAGTGTATTCAAAAAGTTTAATGATATCGTTGGTTTGTATTATTTTAATCCGAAAGGAATGTCTACAGATCCCGAAAATGAAAGCTGGAAACGCAAAGAAGAAATTGAGATCTTCAAGAAATATCAGAAGATCCTTATGAGCAAGAAAAAATGAAGAGGTTTTGTACTACCTCTGATATAAATTTTCTTCATCGCGGCTTGGCTCTTTATGAGTCTCTAAACAAATATAACAAAGACTTCGAACTTTACTATCTTTGCTCTGATGAGGAATCATATCAGAAGCTAAAAGAGTTAAATCTCGAAAGAATCGTTGCAGTATCTTTAGAAGATCTTTTTGAAAAAGATCAAGACTTAAAAAATTCTAAAGACAACAAACCATCTTATGAAGCAGTAAACGTTGGTAACAAAACAAACTGTGACCCTAAGAGGGTTCAATTCTTTTGGTGCTTAAGTTCTTACTTTACTTGGTATGTCTTAGACCAAGAGGACACTGATGACATTTTATACATCGATCCAGACATATACTTTTATCACGATTGGCAACTTGTATATGATGAGGTTGGAAATAAAAGCATTGGAGTAGTTCGTCACCGAATACCGTATTCCGCAGCAGTTGGTGAATACAACGTTGGTATTGTTTATTTCAATAAAGACTTATCAGGATATTCTTGTTCAACGTTCTGGAAAGATTGTTTACTCGATGTTGAAAACAAGTATTATGATACACATGGTATGTGCGGCGACCAAAAGTATTTAGAGTTGTTCGCTCCATTATCAGGAGAAGACAATGTATGTGTAATTGATACCAAGGTTGGTCACCTCGCACCTTGGAATCTAGCCTACCATAGATACACAGATAATAATATTATTTGGAACCAACAAGTCCAACCTGTAGTCTACTACCATTTTTCTGACTTTAAAGTAAATTTTGACAATGATTACTATGAAATTGGACCAAGACACGGCTTTACAAGGGATACTACACCGCAAATGCCAAAGCTGGTGCAGAATCTATGTGATGAGTATTTTCAGGCACTCAAGCGAACAAAGGAGATGATAAAATGAAAATTGCATTTGGAATGATTGTTTTTGAAGGGGACTACGTTCTTAAAGAATGTTTAGAGTGTGTTTATCCTTTTGCAGAACAAATCTTAATTGCTGAAGGTCCCGTTCAGTTTTGGCAAGATGAAGGTAAAACAACCTCCGAAGATAATACTAACGAGATACTCCGAAACTTCCCAGATCCCGATGGAAAGATTAAAATTGTTCATGGTCAGTTTTCTGAAAAGGATGAGCAATGTAATGCGTATATGCAATTTTTGAACGATGATATCGATTACTTCTGGCAAATTGATTCTGATGAGCTATGGAAAGCTGAAGATGTTAAGAAGATTATAAAAGCTCTAGAGAAAGAAAAATACACATCAGTAGATGTGAAAAGCTGCTCGTTTTACGGCGGCTTCGATCGATATATTGGCGGCTTCGAAAGACAAAAAGGTAATTTCCACCGTATTTTTAAAGTTTATCCTGGCTCACGATGGCTCACACACCGACCTCCAACTATGGGACACCTCAAGGGCAAGGCTACGTTACCTTCTAAACATCTCGATGGTGACACTCTTTATAATGAACATGGTGTACAAATGTATCACTATTCTTATGTTTTCCCTGAACAAGTGCGTAATAAGATATATTACTATCGTGCAAAAGTAAGTTTGTCAAAATGTATTGACAACTACTTTGATTTAGTGTATCTTAACTGGGTGCAAGGTAATGAAGAAAATAGGGTATTTGTAGAATCTTTCTGGAATGGCGTCCACGAATTTAAGCCAGAGTATCGCCCTTCTGCCAAAACAGAACCATTTACGGGAACACATCCTAAATCAATTGAAGATAACTTTCAAGCCTTAAAAGAACGTTTTGATAAAGAGGTAAGTCAGTATGAAGTTGAATGTTAAAAAAGACACTTGCTGGTATAATTCAACCAAAGTACCAGAACAAATGCTCTTGGGAGCCAAGGGAGTCCTCTGGCCAGTCCTCGAAAAGAGCGATCACTTTCCTGTTCTTGACTCATTAATCAAGGAGACAAAAGATGATGCTTTTACCTTATTGGACATAGGTTGTGGCGCTGCTGAATTGTCGAGACTATATCCCAATTTTTATTATACTGGGGCTGACTTACCTAATATAATCAAAGAAGTGTCTATGAAGATGCATCCCCAAAACTCTTATATTCCTTTTGACATTTATGAGGACAACCCTGGGTTTGCTAGTGATTACGATGTAATCGTTATGAATGCCTTTATAGATGTTCTTCAGAAGCCTACTCTGTGCTTGAGTAAGGTCTTAACAGAAGCCCCTAAATATGTTATATTGCATAGGCAAGCTTTTAGCGATAAAAGAGAGACGCACTTGTATAAATACCCCTCTTATGGCAATGTAGACAGTTATCAGTCTGTCATTAACCGTGATGAGTTTTCCAAACTTTTGGATGAAAAAGGGTTTGAAATAGTAAAGGAATTACAACTACCTTATGGACCCCCACCTGGATATGAAACAAATGCTTTTGCAAAAGAAAATTACACACGTAGTATACTAATGAGGCGAAAATGAGCATTCCAATTATATTCTTTCATGCAGGAGATTCTGATTACCTGCAACATACTTTGAAGCAAGCAGCAGATACGAATCCAGACACAGACATCTACCTTCTTGGCGACGAAGCTAACTCAAAATATGGCGATATTGTAAAGTTTCACCCTTACGACAGTTACTTTGAAGACGTGTGGGACTTCAAAAAACTCTATGTTCACTTGAGCACAAATGACGCTGCGTATGAAATGATCTGTATTGTCCGATGGTTCATTATGAATCGATTTTGCAAGAAACATAGCATCGATAAGTTCTTTTACTGCGATTCTGACGTAATGCTATATTGTGATATTACAGAAGAACAGGAGAGCTTTAAAGACTACCGATGCACAATGACTCATAATATTAGCGCAGGTATCACTTTTATCAATGATTTAAGTGTTTTAGACGAGTTTCACGATCTTTGTAACAAGATCTACTCTAAAGAAGATATGTACAATTTTAATAAGTGTAAGCTACATTATAAGAACTTGCAAAACTCCGATCGACCAGGCGGCGTATGTGATATGACCATCTGGGGCATTTATAGGAACATTGGAAACCCTGGTGATTATGGTGAAACTTCTGCAATCATCAATGATTCTGTCTTCGATCACAATATTAATGGCGACGACGGTTATGAAACAGAAGATGGCATTAAAAAAGTATATTGGAAAGGGAATACACCTTATTGTAAGAAAATCTGGCTTGATAGGAAGATTAAGTTTAATTGCCTACACTTCCAAGGTCAGCCCGCCAAGGCACTAATACCTTCTTTTGCGAGGTCTTAATGAGCGCACTTCCTTGTGTTGTCCCTGAATTAGTATTATCAAGCAATATTGCTATTGTTGGGTCATCTGGAAACTTATCATCCTCTGATTACGGACAAGAGATCGATGAGTTTGACGATGTAATAAGATTCAACAGGGCTCCCACTTCTGGTTTTGAAAAAGATGTTGGGTCTAAAACCACTCTTAGGGTTGTCAACAATCATGTGTTCAATAACAACGATATTTCTAAAGAAGGATACACAAATCAGCCAAAAGACTTTGTTAGAAACTTAAGAAATACAAGGATTCTATATCTTGCAGAAGACATAAATCCTTTTGCTAATAGAGCAGCCAATACTGATAAAAGCAATGATCTTTACTTATTTGATTACGAGACAATGCCTCAGATAAAAAAAGCATTTGATAGTGTCGGAGCAAACAATTTTACACTAGGTGTTGCAACTGTATGCTTACTAGTTCTTAACAAAATTAAGCCAGTCTTATTCGGTATTGATATCGAACCCCGAGCACGAGATCATTACTGGGAGTTAAGACCGCCCCCAAGCGGATATCACGACATAAACTATGAACAAAAGTTGTTGGTCGAGCTTGAAAAGCAGAATTTAATTGAAGTTAAGAGATAACTGCCTTTTAAAGTGAGCAAAGTTCGACTTGACAAGCATTGCTGTGATTAGTATACTATGAAAAGAACGAGGATATAATATGAATATTTATGTAGATATTGATGAAACCATATGCCATTACCCCGAAGAAAGGGAATACCCTCTAGCTCAACCTATAAAGGAAAATATAGAGCGAATAAACCAATTGCATGAGCTTGGGCACAACGTTGTTTATTGGACGGCTAGAGGTACAGTAACTGGGATAGATTGGGCTGAATTAACAGTACAACAATTAAAGGAATGGGGCGCAAAATATACCAAAGTAAAGCTTGGTAAGCCCGATTACGATATCTTCATTTGTGACAAAGCAATTAATAGTAATCATTTCTTCGATTATTTTAATATCGAAATGTATTCTGATCAAGAAGAAACAGAGGGGAGTTAATAATGTTTTATATATTTGAAATGGCGAATAACCACCAGGGAAGTGTATCTCACGCTAAAAAAATCATTGATGAGTTCTCTGCTCTTGCCAAGGAGAAAGGGATCAGTGCTGGTATAAAGTTTCAATTTAGACAGCTTGATACTTTTATTCACAATCAATTCAAACAGTCAGAGCTTAAATTTGTAAAGCGCTTTAATTCAACAAGATTAGAAAAAGACCAATTTAATGAAATTATTGAACATGCACGCTCAACTGGTTTAAAAATCATAGCGACTCCTTTTGATAATGATTCAATACCTTGGTTAAGTGATCTGGGCGTTGATATCGTGAAAGTGGCTAGTTGCTCAAGCGATGACTGGCCTTTATTGAAAGAACTAGCAACAATTAATAAAAAGATCATTATCTCTACTGGGGGTGTTGAACTACCACACCTTAAAAAAGTACACGACCTTTTCGTAAAGAATGGAAGAGATTTCGCGTTTATGCATTGCGTAGGAGAATACCCAACAGACGCATCCGTGGCAGATATGTCTAGAATAACCAGGCTCCAGGATAAATTTCCAAATATAGAAATAGGCTTCTCGACTCACGAATCGCCCCTGGAGAAGTCTTTAGCCCCTGTCGCAGTTGCAATGGGTTGTTCTATGGTAGAAAAGCACGTCGGCGTTGAAACAGAGACAATCTCCTTGAATGGGTACTCGAACACTCCAGATCAAATGAAAAAGCAAATTGAAGAAATACAATATGTTGAAAAGTCTATGTATGGCACAAGCAGCAATCAAAAAGAAACACTAAAGTCTCTTAAGAGAGGTGTTTATTTGAAACACTCAAAGCGAGCAGGTGAGTCTATAGGTTACGATGACATTTATTTTGCTCTACCAGTGCTCCCAGGACAATCTGACGCTTCGATGGTCGATGATGAATGGGGATGGGTAAAGAGAAAAGACAATATTGTAGGAAAGATTCTTTTAGATGACATTAAGCCTGATGAACCTTTGATGCTTAATTATCTAAATGAAAGTTCAGCACAAAACGAATCATTAAATCTGATCAGGAATTCAACTTTGTCGTTGCTAAAAGAATCAGGAGTCACTGTAACAAAGAAAGATAATGTTGAAGTTTCATGTCACTATGGGCTTGAAAACTTTTTTAAAACTGGAGCAGTTATAATTGATAAAATCAATAGAGAATTCTGTAAAAAGATTATTGTTATGACTCAAAACCAAGCCCACCCAGTACATCATCATTTGAAAAAAGAAGAGGCTTTTGAGCTTTTATATGGAGATTGTACTCTTAATCTAAATGGTAGAGACATCGAGTTAAAAAAAGGTGTCCCTTTATTAATCCCTAGAAGGGTCAATCACTCTTTTAAAACAAAAGATGGGTGCGTGATTGAAGAAGTTTCTACAACACATCACAGAGGAGATTCGGTTTATAAAGATCCGACAATAAATCTTCTTGAATTACAAGATAGAAAAATAAAAATAAATCTTTTAGGAGGATATAATGAATCTAGATAATGTAAGAAAAAAGCTACACGGACCAATATTTCCAACAATTACTCCCTTCAAAGAAGGTCCCGACTATGAAGTGGATTATGAATCATTAAAAGAATATGTAGATTTCTTATATGACGCTGGAGCGCGAGCATTCTACGTTATGACATATAATGGTAGATTCAGCCTTTTATCTTGGGATGAGATGAAAAAGGTTAATGAAACTGTTACAAAGCACGCTAAATCTAAAGATGAGGATTGCGTTGTAATTGTTGCTGATCCTATGACAAATCCAACAAATGTAAGCATTGAGTTTGCCCAGCATGCAGAAAGTATCGGCGCAGACGTTATTAGTTGTATTTTTATGGAAAGATACCATCACGATGATCAAGTATATGATCACTTCAAAGCCGTCGCAGATAGTACCAATATTGGAATATTAATTCACGAGCAGATGCTTGAAGGTATTCATGGCAGGTGTCTTTATTCAATTGATCTCTTAAACAGATTAGCTGATATTCCAAATGTTATTGCCTTGAAAGAAGACAGCAAACAGCCACTATATTCTGAAAGAGTCATTGAGGCAGTTTGTGATAGAGTAAACATTATTATCTCTGGTCACGGCAAAAGGCAATATATACATTTTAATAATATGGGTTGCCAAGCTCATCTTGTCGGCGTAGCTAGCTTCTTACCGAAAGTTGCTTTTAATTTCCACGATGCTTATAACAAAGGAGATTACGAGACAGCTTGGGGCATTATTAACGAGCTAGAGCGCCCATTTTTTGATATTGGAATGCGCTTTGGATGGCATCCAGTATTAAAGAGCGGCTTGCAAAATTTGAATATTATGTCACAGACAGAACGTCCGCCACTATGTGAGTTGACACAGGAGCAACAAAAAGAGGTCGAGCAGGTTCTTGACGAAATGCGACAATCTCAATATTGGGAGGAATAGTGACTACAAGATTAGCTGTAATACCAGCCCGTGGCGGTTCAACAAGATTAAAAGATAAAAACATTTTTCCTCTCGAAGGGAAGCCTCTTATCAGGTGGATGACTGAAGCTGTCATAAAATCTGAAAGTTTTGACAAAGTTGTCATTTCAACAGATAGCGATAAGATCTTTGAAGCAGTCGCTGACCTTCCTGTAGAAAGACATGTTAGGTCTTCAGAGCACGCAACAGTCCATGCTACTGTCCTTAAGGCGATGGTAGATCTAATGGGCAAAAGCGAGAAAAAATATGATGTTTTTGCATATTTCTTGCCAACTGCTCCCCTCACGTCAGCCGAAGACATAAGAAAAGGAGTAGAGTTGTTAACCACGGGTATTGATTCCGTTGTCTCTATTACAGAGATGCCCGAGCCTATACAAAAAGCTTGTATTCTGAAAAACGATTGGGTTGTCCCAGTATTCGACAACTTAACTGCTGGGCTTACCAACAGCAAATTTATACAAAAATATCACACTCCCACTGGGGCTTTCTATATGTCTTGGTGGGACAACTTAGAAAAAAATAAAAACTTCTTTGTTGGAAATGTAAAAGGTGTTAACATTCCAAAAAGCAGATATGTTGATATTGATGATATTGAAGATATCCAATATGCTGAAATGATGCTTAAAAAGGAGACTATATGTTAGATGATCTAAAGCTTGAAACAGGGTCACTGGTATCCTTTTCAGGAATTTATAAAACTGCCACCGACGCCTACAAGGCGATGGACAGCGCCAAAGCTTTAGGGGAGCTTATAAGCGATTTTATTCCTCAAGCATCCCAGGACTCTAAAACTCCAGACAATGCCTCTATCGTATGTTTGCAAGGGCGAGAGTTATATCAATATAAAAAGCAGGAAATGCCGCTCGACCAAGCGTTAGAAGCTTTTAAAGATATGATGAAGAGCGCGAAGCTTGATGAGGAGAAAAAGCAAAGGAAGTTATATTGGATGCTCGATCCCGAAATCTCGGATTATCCATTTTCGAAGGAGCAAACAGGAAGGGATATTAAAGAAATAACAAAAATCCTATCCAATGATCACCCGGCTGCATATGAGAGATATCAAACTTCTATAGAATTATTCTATGCCTATCAGAAGGTTTTAAAAAATAAAAAAGATATTCGGGTATTGGATTATGGAGGTTATTGCGGCATTGATTATGCCTCCTTTAAAATGAGTTTTCCATTGACAAATGTAGAATATACAATAAAAGAAATTCCACAAGTAATAAAGCAATCAGGGGCTTTTTGGAATACACTTCCTGAGCATAAAATAAGCTTTGTAGAAAACTTCACTGATAAAGACAGAGACTCTGATATCTTGTATATTGGATCAACATTACAATATATTATTGATGAAGATTGGGAAAAGAAAATTAAAGAGCTAACAAGCTTAAATGCAAAATGCATATTAATATCTAAAACATATTTTTGTTCTGTTCTTGCATCGCATTTTACTAGACAAGTTAATGCAAGGAGTTCTGAAAATACTTATGCTATGTTATATAGGGTATTTAATATTGATGATATTATAAGTTTTATTGAATCTCTTGGATATCGACTATTATTTAACCATAAGGTGCCACCACGTCACAAGTTTGACAATATGCTTGAGCTTGAAATTGACTACGCACAGCACGATTTGCTTTTTGTAAAAAAGGAAAATGATGTTTAAAAAACAACAAAAGTAGAGGATATTATGAAAAAATTATTTCTTGATTTAGGTAAACAACCCATTGCAAATGGGTTTATTGAAGGCGAGCCACCCAAAGATGAGTTCTTTTTCGATCTTAAAGTGGTATTTGATGAAGACACAAAGCTTGTTTCATTGGCTGAATTTGTAAAGCCAGAACTAATGTTTAATGATTCTTATGTTTATGTTTCTTCTATGTCTCAAACAATGAGAACTCACTTCACAAATACAGCTAACTCTCTTAAAGAGAGATTTAGTCCAGCCAAGGTACTTGAAATTGGCAGTAACGACGGCGTATTCATTAAAAACTTTGATTCTAATGACACGATTGCTGTCGAGCCTTGCTCCAACTTTGCCGAGATAACGAACGATAAAGGCTATCACACTTACCCAGAGTTTTGGACAACAGCTTTATCTAGTCAAATTCTTGAAGATCATGGCAAACAAGACTTAATCTTTTCTGCTAACTGTATGTGCCACATCCAGGACCTTGATGACGCTTTTACCGCTATCAAAGCTCTCTTGTCTGACGACGGTGTTTTCGTTTTTGAAGATCCAGCACTCGATAAGATGATTGAAAGAAACTCTTACGACCAGATTTATGATGAACACGCACATATCTTTTCCGTAACAGCTTTGAAGAATATCTTAAATAATAATGGATTAGACATCTTCCGTGTTGATAACCTTAGTGTCCACGGTGGAACGAACAGGTTGTATGTAAAACATAAGAATAACAATAAGTTTTCTATACAAACAAGTGTCGATCTTAACCTGCAAAGAGAACAAGAACTCGGACTAAAAAAATATAGTACTTATATAAAGTTTGCTGAAAAAGTAAAACAATCCAAATCCGATCTGGTTAATTTACTTGACACTTTAAAGAAGCAAGGAAAGAAGATTGTAAGTTATGGAGCAACTTCAAAATCTACAACTGTCTTTAATTACTGTGGAATTACAACAGATCAGATTGATTACATCGTAGACACAACACCTCATAAACAAGGAAAATTATCTCCTGGTACACATATTCCAGTTGTTTCTCCCGAAACAGGATTCAATGATTCTGTTGATGTAGCTTTTTTAGGCGCTTGGAATTTTGAAAATGAAATCTTAAGCAAAGAGTCCAACTTTATTGACAGAGGGGGTTATTTTGTGACCCACGTTCCAATGGTGCAGATGATAAAATGAAAAAAAATTCTATATTTGAAGAGGTTTCTGTTACTATTGAAAAGCCTACGGTATTATTTGAACAGATTCATACTGAAACGGAAATGTTAGAAGCAAGGTCGGCTGATATTGCGGAGACAGACATTGCCAGTGCGCTTCCTTTTGGAGATGATAAAATATGGTATTATGATCCAGCCCATGGTCGAAGAGTGGGCAGACTTAAATTGCAATCTGGTTTGTTACTTCGTTCTCCCCCTGGCGATATTGTAGAATTGGGCTCTGGTGCTGGTAATAATTTAGCGCTTTTTATACGGTGTCTTAAAACAACCCATGACCAAGCTACTACAATTTATGGCTTCGACACGTTTGAAGGATACATCAAAGAACATATTGACCAAGAGCCCTCCAAATACGCTAGCTTACTTAAAGAGAATCAAGACTCTGGTCGATGGCACCAATCTAAAGATGATTTGCAGGCGAAGTTAAGCTCTCTTGTTGATTTTGTTAATATCGAACTCGTAAAGGGTGATATCTGCGAAACAACTAAGAATTTCCAACCTCGCAGTAAAGCGATTGGAATGGTTAATATTGACACTAATGTATACAAACCAGCAATAGAAGCTCTATATAATTTAGAAAAATACTTTGTAGATAACACACTTTTGATAGTAGATTCTGGCTTTTTAAACCCCGGTGAGCCTCTCCAGGGAGAGCATAGAGCTTTGTACGAATATGCCACTAAAAGAAATTATCCAATCTTCAAGTCTAAATGGGGGGATTATTGTAGCTTTATTACAGTGGTGCAAAAATGAATATAAAGACCCCGTTCAGAAAAATAGCTTTCCACGAAGATGACAGAGCCCAGCGTCTGTTCGATGTCTACGAAGAAACCCCTGGGCAGATTAATATTTCTTACGTCAATTCCACAGAACACGTTGTTGCTTGGCACAAGCATGACAGGCAGACAGATTACTGGTTTTGCCCAAAGGGTTCTTTTAAGGTAGGATTGGCTTACCCGCAAGAAGATGGAAGTTATAATGTTGAGTGGGAGTACCTTTCTGACAAGAATTTTAGAACTTTAAAAATAACTCCTGGTATATATCACGGATATAAAGCTCTTGAGCCTAACTCCATAATGATGTATTATCTGGATGAGAAATATGATTTGGACCACCCTGATGAAGAGAAAGTCTTGCCTGGTCACTTTGGTGAGAACTGGGGAACAGAAAGCAAATGACGACTGTAAGGGATGTAGACCTCTTCTGGTTAAACTCGATTGCAGATACAACTAGAGGCGGAACACTTGTACCTGTCGAGTTAGCAAAAGACCTGCCTTTCCATCCAGAACGTATGTTTTATGTTCATAGCGTTCCACAAGGCGAGGTGAGAGGGCAACATGCACACTTTAAGACAGAACAGGTCTTGATATGCTTGAGTGGTCAAATTGAAGTTATCTGCAATGACGGAAGGGAAAAGAAGTCCTTTCTATTAGATTCTCCAGAACGCGCCCTACACATACCAGAGATGATTTGGGATGAGTGCGTTTACACTTTACAAAACTCTGTTTTATTGGTATTATCAAGCACATCATATAATCCTGACGATTATATAAAAAACTATCAAAAGTTTGTGGAGCTTAAGTCTAATTGAAAGAAATATTAATAACTGGCGGTCTTGGTCATATTGGCTCGCATATGATCAAAAACCTTAATAAAGACTATAACTTAACTATTGTAGACAACTTACATAGTCAAAGATACTGCACATTGTTTAACATGGAAAGAAAGATCAACTTCATTGACTGTTCTTTTGGCGATTTAGAGGTTGGATTTCTAAACAACTTTGACGCCATTCTCCACTTGGGGGCTATTACCAACGCCGCCGCAAGCTTTCGCAACAAAGAAGAGCTTGAGTACATCAACATTGTTGAGACAAAGAAGTTAATCAATAAGGTTGCTTTATCTGACGCAAAACTTTTTATCTTTCCATCCTCAACCAGTGTTTATGGCAAGGCAAAAGAAGTAATGTATGAGAATGATGATAACGTGAACCCTCAAAGTCCATATGCTAAATCTAAAATTAGCATTGAAAACCACATTAAAAAAACTGAAAACCTAAATTATGTGATCCTTCGACTGGGCACCATCTTTGGAACTAGCATCGGAATGCGCTTCCACACTGCAATCAATAAGTTCTGCTACCAGGCTGCTTTTGGCAAAGACCTAACAGTGTGGAAGGAGAATTATAATCAGCATCGACCATATCTTGGTTTAAACGACGCTGTAACTGCCGTCGAAACAGTGTTAAAAAACCCTGATTGCTATAACGAAACCTACAACGTCCTAACTGATAATTACAAACTATCTGACATTATAGAACTTATAAAGGGCTGTAAGGATATCAATATAAATTACGTTGATACTCCGCTGTTAAATCAATTCAGTTATTACGTTAATTGTGATAAGATCAAGAATCTTGGGTACACCCCAGAGGATAACTTAGAGAAGGTTATATCGACTACAATAGGTTTATTTAATCATAATGACTAAGACTAAGGAACCAACAATGACTTTTAAAGAATATTATGTCAAATATCTAACACTTCACAAGAACCCTATTAATCGACGATTGCACTTTTTAGGTAATATATTGACATTACTATACGTCTTATGGGTTGTGTACAACCAATACTGGCTCGCCATCCTCGCAGCACCTTTTATTATTTATCCATTCGCTTGGTCTGGTCATCTCTTCTTTGAAAAGAACGAGCCCGCCGCTTGGTCAAACCCATTGCGAGCGAAGTTATCAGATTGGTTGATGATATATCATATCCTTACAGGAAGGATCCCTTGGTAAATGAAGGATACAAGTTCTAAAAAAATATTGATTTCCGGTGGCAAAGGAAACTTGGCAAGAATGCTTAATCTTTTTGCAACCCCTCAATATATTGTGGATAATCCTTCAAGAGATTTAATGGATATTACAAACCTTGATGAAGTGGTCCGTCGCGTAGAAGACTTCAAACCAGATTATTTTATCCACTCCGCAGCCTACACTAGACCGATGAGAAAGCATCAAGACAATCCTGGTATTAGTATTGAAACTAACATCATCGGTACTGCAAACGTAGCTTTAGCATGTATGCGTTATGGAGTCAAAATGATATATATATCAACAGACTATGTGTATCCCGGTACAGAGGGCGATTATAAAGAAACTGACCCTGTATCTCCCTATTTGGGCAATAATGATGGTATAACAAAGTATGGTTGGTCAAAGTTAGGAGGAGAAGCGGCAGTTAGGATCTATGATAACTCTTTGATTTTAAGATTGTGTATGTCAAACAAGCCATTTCCTCACAAAAAAGCAGCCGTAGATATTAGAAAAAGCTATATTTTTGAAGACGAAGCCGCAAAAAACATCTTAAAATTAATTGATTGCTGTGGTATCATAAATGTCGGCGGTAACGCTCAAACTGTCTACGAATTTGCAAGCAAAGAAGATCCAGATATACAAAAAATGAAAGCATCTGACATCAAAGATGTAAAAATAGCCCCTAATACAACAATGAATATATCTAAAATGAAGAATATTCTAAGAGAGGTTGAAAAAAATGAGCAATAGTATAAAGTTAAACATAGGCTGCGCCTCACGACCGTTAAACGGGTACGTGAACATAGACTTAGATACTCTAGAAGAGATCAAAGAGAGGTATCCAAATGTTGATATTGCTGACGATGTAGAAGTTAAACAGTATGATATCTTCAATCTGCCCTATGAGGACAATACAGTATCTGAAATCAGAGCCGACGCTTTTTTAGAACACATGTCTTTTGAAGAAGAGAAGAAGATCTTTCTTGAGTTCAAAAGGGTTATGAAACCAGGCGGAACACTTTGCTTTTCTGTTCCAGATTTTGAAGATGCTGTAAAGAAATGGCTCGCCGCCGAGGATAACTGGAAAGACTTTTATAGGTCCGACCCCGATGCTATTGAAGAAAAGCACTGGTTTGGTCAGTATTCTTACTCAATGGATAATAGATGGGGATATCTGACAGCTTGTATTTTTGGACCTCAAAACAGCGCCGGACAGTTCCATAAGAATTGCTATACTACCTCTAAAATTCAAGCCATTATGTCTTACCTGGACTTTGAAAGACCAGAGATTTCTTATTTCAATTGGAAAGGAGATAGAGACAGGATGATTCAAGTTACGGCGGTCAAAAGGTGAAAAGGGCGAAAAAACAAGTTAAAGATTACTTGACAGTAATTGTGACAATTCGAAATAGAATAGCAACTTTAGGAAGGGCTATGAATTATTATCGTAATCATAGTCCTGCTAAAGTGATCTTTCTTGATAGTACTGCCGGCGACCCATTAAACCTCTCTGACGAGATGATTGGAAGCACCAACGAGTACAAACACGTCCCAGGAAAAAACTATGTTGAAAAACTCCACGACTGTTTAAAAACAATTGATACAAAATACACTATAATAGTGTGTGATGATGACTTTTTGTGCTTTTCAGGAATCCTTTATTCCCTTCAATATCTGGAAGAAAACCCTGATGTCGTCGCGGTAAGTGGGCAAGAAGTTGCTTTTGTTGAGCCAGAAGCTACATTGTGTGGAGACGGACTTATAAGCTATGAGACAATTGATTATCTAGTAGATTATTTAAGACCAGCGATAAATGCCACCAGCCCCAAAGAGAGGATTAAACAAGCTTGGGATTATTTTGACGGAGGCTACGTTCACAGCCTAATGTCTACAAAAATGCAAATTGATATTCAAGAATTTCATATGCAAAATCCTGATATCAATGCTATGGGCTTTTATGATAAAACACTTGTTTATTATTTAGCAGCTAGAGGCAGATTAGAAACACTGCCTATTTTCCTTCTAGCCCGTAGTCAGGAGTTTTGTTCTCCCTCTTTTGTAACAGACCCCGATGCAGAAGAGACAATCGGTGATTGGCGTCCCTCGCTAAAGTTTAAAGATGATTTTTTAAAATGCGATACAACTTGCTTGGAAGAACTAGCTGGCGTTGATAGATCTTTTATCGAAGAAGCGCATAAAAGCTTGTGTGGTGGCAAGGTAAAAGAAAACTCTTTTAAGAAAATCTTGAAAGAATTGGCAATAATCCATTGCCATGAGACAACAATAAACAATTATAATGTATTGCCTCGTTTCGGACCCGGAGCTAATTTTATAGGAGACCACGGATGGCAAGAGCGATTTCAATTTACTAATGGACCTGTTGAAAAAATATATCCGGTTATGGAACCCGTGAACCTTCACGAAATAGAAAAGATAATATTTTATATAGAAGAAAATCCGCTGGTAGACAGAAAACAATTAAGAGAAATTATGATAGAGGTACATCAAAGTGAACTAGAAAGGCGAGCGAAAGAAGAAGAAAACAATGCAGAATGATATACAAAGTAACCTTTTTTTTCAAAAAGAATGGGATAAGATAGAAGATGTGAAGACCTATCCTCATTATTTAAGGAACATCATTGTATTAGAGGCAGAGGACTTTGTTGAGAAAGTGGTAAACGCCAACCAAAAACAAGCCCAAGAACTGGTTAGATCAATATATTCTGGTGATGCTTACATTCTAAAAAATGCTTTCTCAGGAGAAACTGTTGAAAGGTTAAAAGACCAAATTATTGAATGGGGAAAGACGAAAGAAGATAAATATTTTCAAATGAAAGACGGAGTTCAAAGCTACCGTTTCATAAACCAAGGCGAAAGAAAGCCAGAAGGCGGATATACAGAAGTTGTTCACTCACATATCTTTTTTAGATGGGATGACGAATTAGAGCTTTTTAAACACTTTGATAAGTACTGGGATGCTTTTAAAATACTATCTGGACAACCTCGCACGGCTTATTTAAAAAATAAACCAGCAGACGGCATCATTGATAGGATAACCCTATTGCACTATCCAGTTAATCACGGAAAAATAACTCATCATTATGATTCTCCTCGCCGCCAGAAAATGCTTCTCGGTGGTATCTTTAGTCAAATTGGAGAAGATTATGATAGTGGCAGTAATGGTTTTTATGTGATGGACGAAAAGAAAAGGAAATACTTCTTGGAAAACCTTTCTAAGAAAGGAGATTTAATTTGTGCTTATCCTGCAATGTATCATGGTGTGGATATTGTTAAAAAAGCAGGATTTACACAAGACGAAAATAAAGACCTATTCGAATCCCGAGAAGGTCGTTTTTATTTACAATGCTTTAGTGCTGAATCACATGAGGTTGTAAATAGGGATTATTCTGTCGCGATTAAAGATGAGGCTGGTCACGGTCCCATCGCTAACTACATTGGAGGAGACGATGGACGATAACTATACGATTTTATTAATTTTAAAAGATAGGTCTCACTACACTTTAAGGTTGATGAGGTGGATGGACATATTAGGATATCCATTTAAAATCTTAGTCGCAGATGGCGGCGAAGATAAGGTAATTCAAGAGATTTTAGAAAATAGCGCCAACTTCCCAAATCTAAAATATGATTATTTACGCTATCCGCACGACGATACTCTTGATCAATTTCACGAAAAGATGGCCGATTCAATAGATAAGATAGAAACACCATTAGCATCGGTAGTGGACAACGATGATTTCTTTTTCCTACAAGGCGTCGTAGAGACAATTCAGTTTCTAAAAGACAATGAGGGATATAGCTCCTCAAGAGGTGCTGTCCATCCAGCTTACTTGTCAGAAGATATGGGCGGCGAGCTATACCTTGAAGAGAACATGTATTCAAAGTACAAGGATTCGATCATCGGCTCTAGCGCAGCAGAGAGAATGATAGATCAGACTAAACACTTTCACGGCAACTGGCACAACACAACCCGTAGTAATCACCTAAAAGCCTGCTGGAAGATGATAAACGTTATAAAACCTAAAAATATGAGGTTTACGGAACAAATTACTGGCTATCTAAATACACTCTGGGGTAACGGACATCGAGGGGAATATCCTTGGATCATCCACCAGAACGGACAAAGAATCCAAATGCCAGACGGTGACCTAGCTTCGCACTTTCCAGAGCAAACAGAGTGGATAAATTCAGAGTATTGGGTGGAGGAATTTGCCAAAATGACAGAGCTAATGGGTGTCGCCATAGCCGCCTATGACAGCATCCCAGTTGAAGATGCTATGAAATTGTTTGCCGACACATACCCTACTAAAGTCCAAGGGCTTGAAAAAGAGTTAAAAGAAAAGGTTGAAAAGTCACGTGAAATAGGATATAATGCCGAAAGAATAAAAAAGATGTTTGATATAGTTGCAGAGTATGATATTAAAAAAGTTGAACCCGTACCGGGAGTCAAATTCTCATATCCTAATGTTGAACAAGAAGAACAAGTATTAAGATCTTTTTTGGCTAGTATTGTTTAAGGCAGATATAAATTATGATTGGTTTGTTTCACATTGAAAATTACAGCATTAACACAGCAGATTTCAAACATATCTTACATGACCCTATCGTAACAGAGTTAGAAGAGAAATTTGCTGAATATGTAGGCGCAAAATACGCTTGTTCTATTTGTAGTGCAACTAATGCTATCTTCTTGATGTTATTGAATAAAAACGTAACTGTGGATATCCCAAGTGTAATCCCTCCAGTTGTGTTGAACTCTATTCTTAACAGCGGAAATAAAATCAATTTTATCGATGATGTGAGTTGGATAGGTGATTCTTATGTACTCCATCAATTTGAAGATTATAAGGTTATTGATTCTGCCCAAAAAGTTGACAGAGATCAATTCAAGAAAGAAGCAAACCCGGAAGATCTTATGTTCTTTAGTTTTTATCCAACCAAGCCAGTAGGCGGAATTGATGGCGGAATGATTGTTTCTGATGACTATGATAAGATTGCTTATTTCAAGGAAGCAGTTCTAAACGGAATGAGCTACGCTAATAACAACTGGGAGAGAAAGATTAAATTCCCTGGCTGGAAAATGTACCTGAATTCTTTCCAAGCGACAATTGTATCCGAAAACCTTAAGAAACTCCCCGCGAAAGTAAAAAGACTAGAAGAGATTAGGGAGGCTTATAATGAGGCTCTTGGATACGAGAACACAAGTTCTCATCTATACCGGATTGTTACAAGAGACAACAAAGCAAAAATGGAAGAGTTGAAGAAAAAAGGAATTGTTACTGGAATTCATTACGAAGCCAGTCACCTAAATCCAGTTTATAATGGCGACATTAAGTTCGCTTGTCCTCTATCAGAAGCTGTCGCAGCTACAACTCTTAGCATTCCTTTTAATGAGAAGCTAGCAGACAAAGAGATTAAACATATTATTGAGTGTGTAAAATGAAAGGTATTATATTAGCAGGCGGTTTAGGAACACGACTTTACCCATTAACAAAAATAACAACGAAGCAACTCCTGCCAGTTTATGACAAACCAATGATTTATTATTCGTTGTCTACTCTTATGTTGTCTGGTATTAAAGATATCTTGATAATAACAAGACCAGAGCATAAAAGTCTGTTCCAAACTCTCTTTGGAGATGGTTCTAAACTTGGGATTAGCGTATCTTACGAAGTTCAAGAACATGCCAATGGAATCGCAGAGTGTTTTATTATTGGCGAAGAATTCATCGGTGATGACGACGTATGCTTGATTCTTGGTGATAACATCTTCTATGGAAATGAGCTTATAGACTTGCTACAAGACGGCGTTAAAGAAACTGTCGAAAATAAAAACGCTGTTATCTTCGGTTATTATGTATCAGATCCCGAGAAGTACGGTATCGTTGAGTATGATAGTAATAAGAATGTGTTAAGCGTTGAAGAAAAGCCTGCAAATCCTCGCTCTAACTGCGCAGCAGTTGGTCTTTATTACTATAATAATGACGTTATTCAACTTGCTAAGACCATTAAGCCGTCACAGCGTGGAGAACTGGAGATTACTTCAATTAATGAAGAATATCTAAAGCAAAATAGGCTAAAATTGCAAATTATGGGTCGAGGATACGCCTGGTTTGATGCTGGGTCCCACGATTCTTTGCTAGATGCGTCTCATTTTGTACAAACAGTAGAGAATCGACAAGGACTTAAGATAGCCTGTGTCGAAGAAATTGCATATAGAATGGGTTATATTGACCAAGATCAACTGGTTGACCTAGCTGTTGACCTTGGTAAGACAAAATATAGCGATTACCTTTTTAAATTAGCCAAAGGAGAACTAATTGAATAAGCCAAACCTCTTAATTACTGGCTGTGCAGGCTTTATCGGAAGCCACGCAGTCGATTATTTTTTAGAAAAAGGGTATAAAGTCGATGGAGTAGACTGTTTTACCTACGCTGGAACTGCTTCAAACCTTCGTAACCATTACACAAACCCAGATTTTAAACTTTTTAATGTTAACATCTGTGATACCGATAAAATATTAGAGATTTGTCAATTACGCAGCATTAACTGGATTATTAATTTTGCTGCGGAGACCCATGTTGATAATTCTATTCGCTCTTGTGACGCATTTATCAAATCTAATATCGAAGGAACTAAATCTTTGCTGGAAGTTTGCAAAGAGACAGGTGCTAGGATATTCCATATCTCTACTGATGAAGTTTATGGGGATATTAAAGCAGGATCTTTCGAAGAAGGGGATCATTTAAATCCAAAGAACCCATATTCAGCCACCAAAGCTGCTGCTGAACACATGGTGAGGTCCTATGCTAACACTTATGGCGTTGAGTATCTAATGGTCCGACCCTCCAATAACTTTGGACCCCGGCAGCATCAAGAGAAATTTATACCAACAATTATGAGAAACCTTCTAAAGGGAAATAAGATCCCTATTTATGGGACTGGTCGTAATATCCGAGAATGGACTTACGTTAAGGATACCCCCCGAGCAATCGAACACATACTTCTTAATTCTGAATTCAACAAGGTATACAATATCTCGTCTTCAAACGAACAAGAGAATCTTGAAATCGTTAAAAAGATTACAAGCGTATTGAATAAAGATTTTGAGAACTCAATTACTTTTGTCCCAGACCGCCTCGGTCACGACTTTAGATACTCTGTCAACGCCGACAAACTAGAAGATCTTGGGTTCACTCTTAACGGAAGTGATAACTTTGAAGAAAACTTAAAAGAAACAATGAGATTTTTTATGGAGAAAAGCAATGGACTTTAATATAACGAAAGAAAATTCATCTGAAGAGATCGTGGATATAATCAATCAATATGGACTGGCAGTATGCCATAATTATATTGATGATGTCTCTGCGATTAAGCAAGAATGTGAAAAAATTATTAATGAAACTGAAGAAAAGGATTACCTTTTTGGCAAGGCAGCAAGAATTGGAAGCGCCGCTTTGAATCAGCAAGAAAACCCTAATATTTCAAGCTTCTTCGGTCAACAATGGATGTATAATCTATTCTACCAATGCACGAATAGGGTTCCGAACTTTAATGAGATCTTTGTGCAACACGACTATAGAAACGATCAAGGTGTAAATCGCAATGGAGTCCTCCATTTTGATAGGCTCTGGACCTTCAAATATATGCTTTATTTAACCGACGTTGATGAAACTTGTGGACCCTTTAGCGCCATCCCAGGAACTCATGTCGATGGCTCTTTCTTAAGAACACAAGCAACCGAGAAAGCAATGAATGAGTACGATCAGATTAAAAACTGGCCACTGGTAGATTACCCAGAGCTTGAGTACACTGAAGATCACATCGTACCTATTACTGGAAAGGCTGGAACTTTGATAATCTTTGAAACAGACTTATTTCACCTCGGCGGCGTTTTAGAGGATGATAAAGATCGTCTTCTCATTCGGTCACACATAAGAGGTTAAGTGGTAAAAAAGAAGACAGCTTTAATAACAGGGATTACTGGGCAAGATGGCTCCTACCTTGCTGAACTGTTGCTAAAAAAAGGCTATAGGGTTATCGGCGGCAAGCGAAGAACCTCTACAATCCGCACAGAGAGGATCGATCATATATACGAAGATGAGAACTTCATCTTGGAATACTTTGATTTAAACGATTCATCTTCTATGTGGAAGATTTTGAAGCAATACGAACCAGGTGAGATTTATAATCTCGCCGCACAGTCCCACGTCCGTGTGTCTTTTGATGTGCCTATAAACACTGTTGACGGAGTGGCCCTGGGAACTTTACGTCTCCTTGAAGCAATGAGGCACATCGTCCCGGAAGCAAGATTTTATCAAGCCTCTTCTTCTGAAATGTTTGGAGACAATCCAAATTACCCATTTGATGAAAATTCTACTTTAATGCCCGCATCGCCCTACGCTTGTGCCAAGGTCTTTGCACACAATTTAATCAGAAACTATAGAGAGTCATATGGACTCCACGTGTCTAGCGGTATTCTTTTTAATCATGAGTCGCCAAGAAGAGGTGAGACTTTTGTAACTAGAAAGATAACATTAGCAGCAGCCCGTATTAAACTTGGATTACAAGATAAGCTTTATTTAGGCAATCTAGCAGCCCATAGGGACTGGGGATACGCTGGCGATTATGTTGAAATGATGTGGCTTATGTTACAACAAGACACTCCTGGCGATTATGTTATATCTACTGGTGAAACACACACAGTAGAACAATTTTTATACCAAGTGTTTGCAGCAGCAGGGTTAGATCCTAAAGAATATGTTGAAATAGATGAAAGGCTCTTTAGACCTCACGAGGTTCCTTATCTATTAGGAGACTCAACCAAGGCAAAAGAAAAGCTTGGCTGGGTCCCTGAAACTAAATTTAAACAACTTGCAGAATTGATGTATAATTCTGATTACGAAAAGCTCAAAGGAGAAGCAAAATGAAACTTTCGAACCAAGCACTTACCACTCTTATGATGGCACTGCAAAAATCTCTTATGGAACAAACAGATATTACAGAGACTCTAAAGAATTTTGATTTTCAAGACACAAAAGATGGCTTGCTGATTAAAAACCCGCCTATTGTAAAGTTTAATCATGATGATATGGCTGTTTTAGATATGGCTAAGAATCCCCAAGATTACGAAGAAACAAACGAATAGTATGCCACGCTATACTTATCATTGCTATAAATGTGAATGTATTATTTCTGCTTGGCATTCAATCAAAGAATCTATGACTAAGTGTACTTCCTGCGACGAGGAAGGATTAGTCAGAGTCCCCCCAAACTTTACAATCAATAAAACAGAAAAAAGTAAAGATAAACAAAAGGTTGGGGATGTAGTAAAGTCAAGTATAGAGAGTTTTCGAGAAGATCTTAAAGAAGAAAAAGAAAACTTAAAAAACCAGGAGTATGAAAAAAAATGAGATGGGCATTAGGTGTATCCGCTGTACTAAATTCAATTTTAATAATGACGGTAACTGGCGCACTGCCTTTCTTTTTTTTCCTGTCTTTGACTGTTAATATCGCATTGTTATGGTATATTTTTTCTTCCTTTCGACAATACCAAGAGCTTGAAGAAGATATTAGCAATATGCTCTTAAAGACGTTTGAACTAGAAGAACACTTAGTTTCTGTATACCAAATGGAAATGTTCTATGGTGATCAGACACTCCATTCTTTGGTAGAGCACACCAAGGATGTTGTTACAGAACTAGAAGTTTATAGACATAAATATTCTCTTGATGGACAACCGCTTTTAGAGGAAGAAGAAACCCAAGAGGAATAAATTTTGAAAAAGAAAATATATTTTACAAAAGATCATGAGAATGCAATTGTAAAGTACGCATCCACGGAAGACAATAAGGTCAGAACAAAGTTATATATTGATTGGATCGAACCAGCTTTCGATGAAATGGTAGACAAAATTGTCTATACTTACAAGTTTACAAACTTGCCAAACATTGATTGTTTGAAAGAAGAATGTAAAAGCTGGCTTACAACTATCTTAGATAAGTTCGACCCAGACAAGGGGTCAAAAGCTTTCTCTTACTTTAGTGTAATCACCAAGAACTGGTTTATCCACAAGGTTAAAAAGAACTCTCGCTCAATGAAGAGAGAGGTTCACCTTGATGATCTTAGTAACTCGTCAGCCGATTATGAGCAAATCAATTCATATCTCACAATTGAAACTTCTTACGTCAATGATAGGGAAAATGCAGAGTTTTGGTACTTTCTTTGGAAAGAAGTTCATTCGTGGGAGAAGCTAAAATTAAAAGATAATGAAAAAAAAGTGTTGCAAGCCGTCAAAATACTTTTTGACAGCGCCGAAGACATTGAAATTTTTAATAAAAAAGCTATATACTTATACATACGCGAGATTACAGGACTAAACACTAAACAAGTTGTCAACAACCTGAATAAAATGCGTCTTAGATATAAGGATTGGAAAAAAGAATGGCATCAAGGAAAGATATAGATGGATATGTAGAAGAAGCCATCGATAATATTCGCAACGATCGAGCAGTAGCATCGAATCTACTGGTAGACTTAATCAACCATCTTAAACAAGATGATGCCAGACACCAGTATTCTGGTCAGATCGCCGCAAAATACCTAGAAGTATTACAAAGATCAAACGAACAGCTAGTAAAGGTCACTACCTTGCTAGCTAAAAAGCAGGATGCAGCCGCTGGACTAACAGCACAAGATAGAGAAGAAATTTACGATATCATCAATGAGGCTTAGTTAGTGAATGGCAAACCCAACTGCAAAATCTGAAAAGACTGTTGAAAACAACAACAGCGATAAGAGCGTAGATCAGCAAGCTGCCAACATAAACGTCTTTGCTACTCCGAAGGGTATATTAAATCCACATTATTTAATCGACGACCCAGCAGTTTTAACAGATCCGAGAAATAATAGTTCAACTTTCATCTCTTTATTAAAGAAGCAAACGAAAGCAGAGCAAGAGCCTCAATACCAAGATAATAATGGTATCATGAGAGGGATTGTGTTGAGCGTCGAAACTCTTGAATCTACCTCTAACAATAGCCAAACTCCAAATACACTCGAAACTATTTTAAACTCTGGATTACTTAAGAACACAGATGGATTGAAAATCGTTTCAATTAGAGCGAGGATACCTGAACTACATAGGTCCCTTCCAGTCCCCTCTGGACCTGATGACATAGACAACATTAAGGTTTATCCCATCTTTACATCGCTAGATAATATTGCGGGAAACGAAACCTATGGAATCGGAGATATTGTTAACTTAGATTTTGAGAATAGAAAGTCTAAAACTGGCGGTATTTTAATTGGACCTCTAATCAGGGCTATCCCACAAAATGTAACTAACATTAGTTGCAACGCAACTTATGTCGCCTCCCCTGGCGGACAAGCTTTAGGAACAACGCCTAATGCTCTTGGACATACTGGAGAAAAATCTGCCCCATTAAGGTCTAGAGACTCAAGAAAAAGCGTAGCTATCATTGGATCTAATGGAATCGGCGGCAAGTTTGGAGAGATGATTGAAGATTACTTTTATAGTAAAGGATATTCGATTGTCGGCAAAAGCGGATACTCCCCAGTGGAGAGAAAAAATAATAGTGGCGGTAATTTTCGCATAGTTCAAACAGGATTAACCCTGCCAGATCAAATCTTGGGCACTGGTTTTTCTGATTTGTCTTTTACTTTTAAAGAAAAACCGGATGTTATAGTGTTCCAATTCGACACTGGAATAAAGAACGTTGCCAACTCTCCTAATGCCACCGCAACCAAAGCAGATAACCTAGTAAGAACCATAGCAAAATTAAAGAAAGAATCAGGCGCTCAAGAGATATTCGCTATTGGAGCAATTAAAAAAATAAAAGATGACTCCGGTGCATTAATAAATCCAAACTTGTGGATGTCATTTTCTTTTATTGATTTTGGTGCAACTGTAATCGACCCAATTAGTTTATCAAATGCTCAAGGGAATCCTTTAGAGCCAGATATAGCTACTGCTGTAATTAAAAAATTCATCTCTAAAAAGGTTATTGACGTTAAAGGACCACCGCCAGAAGAGCCTGAAAAGTCAGACCCAACCCAACCCGCAACTAGCGGATTATTACAAGGGCTTCTTCCAGAGATTAAAACAGGTGAAGAAGGTAGAGATTATCTATTACAAGTGGCTTCACGACTCAGTTATAATACAGCAGACCAGGCTCCCCCTGATGGCAGCAAACACTGGCGCAATTTATCAACGAGAGATTATTCAACGGAGCCTTTAACGAACGAGGAATTGAGCGTTATACTTGGACTCGGAGCACCACCACCTGCTCCTGCTGGAACAAGTAACTTCCCGGATGATATGACGGCAGCTATGTTAACACAACAACTTGGAGAGCAGCTTAACGCAGCCTCCAAGGCATTAAAAAAGCAAGAAGACGCTGTGACTGCCACCGCTGCTGCCGCCTCCAGTATATTAACATCTGGAGCCATGGCTTCTTTCCCCGCACCCCCTGCTGGGGCATGTGGGGCAATTGGATTTGGTGGAGTAGCTTCCCTAAATATCCCTCCAGGATCAACATACACAGGACCAAAACAGCTTAAAAAGAATTCTTTAAATAGTGCTGTGAAACAACGACCAGGAAAAGTAAAAAGCATCTTAACTATTCATAAAGCTACCGTTTATAAAAAATCAGATCCAAACTGGCTAAGTGCGCTGTCGTCTATGGATGCCGTCTCAATCAAAGTGGTTGATGGAGGAGGGGCCTTCCGTTCAGGCGGCAATTTAGAATTTGTTAAATATGTACAAGGACTCGGTATACCCGTTCATGGCTGGGGCTTTAATTATTGCAGAGATATTCAAGAGGCTACAAGAGAAGCAATCGCCGCAGCTAATATGTGTAAAAAACTTGGATTAAAAGCTTACTGGTGGAACGCCGAGAAGAACTGGCAAGGTTCAAGCAGTGTCCCTGAAACAATAGACGCCCCCGGCGCAGGTATGCAGTTTATGTATATTTTTAAAAAGAATGCTCCTGGTATCCCTGTAATTGGTAATTGCTGGAGTTGGAGAGAGCCACCAGGAAGACCCCACAAGGTTGGGTTAACAGATTATTTGATTTCAGCAATGGATGGTTTCTCGCCAATGTGTTATGCTACAACTCCAGGAACTGTTGTTAATAAATGGGTTACAAGAGGTGAGAGATCCGCTGCCGCAGGTACGCCTTTCTGTCCGATGATTGGCACTGGACGAGTTGGTCTTGTTAGAAATGGAAAGCCAGAGATATGGGGCTGGGCAAATGACCAAGGAATCTTCAATGGACCTAAATATAATAAAAAAGGCAGTCCAAATGCTTCTGGATTGCTAACTCTTGCAAACCAAGCTAGCCCCAAAGCAGTTTGGGTCGCTTATTATTACGGAAACAATACTGGACCAATGGCTTCTCATGGTAATATGCTGAATCCTCCTTTATCAAAATTGGCAGCAGCCCTACGCGCTGGAAGACGAAGCGGTATGGCAGTTGGAACAGGTGGCATGCCAGCAATAACTCCATCTGAAGGAACAGCGATGGTGTCAAAAGATCCAGATACTGTGCCATTCGGGCAAAGCAAGGAGCCTGAACCTGCGGGAGTATCATAAACTATGTCAGAATTAGCAGACCGATTAAAACAAGCAAAGAAGCTTAAACCAAAAAAGAATGTGGATGTTGATAATCTGCCAACTAAACAGAAAGCAGCCATCAATCAATCCAGCGCTAAGTATGTCAAAGGCACAGGTTGCGGTAAACTTTTTGAACCCATTCCAAGATTTGTCAAAGCAAAGTGTGAAAAAGTAATCGAAGGTGCTAACAACACTTTTATTGTTCTTGGACGCGACCGACCAAAAAGTGTTTTCTCTGGCTATGGCGGTTTAGGACACACTGGAGCCGGCTCGATTGATATTGTAGTTGGTAGAATGGGCTGTCTTACTCCTCAATCTCAAACCAAACAAGGCGGGAGAATTTCTATAGATCCCGATTTTGTCAACGACGCCGCAAGAATATATATTTCACAAAAAACCAATATCGATGATCACTTCAATATAGATGGAATTGATAAAGCTCCTGATTCAATCGCCCGTTCCGCTGTGGCTCTTAAGGCAGATGATATACGCCTGGTTGCACGAGAGAGTATTAAACTATGCACAGCTATGGATTCTTTAAACTCCCAAGGCGGCAACGTCCAGTCTGTCGGCGGTATATATCTTATAGCAGGCGGTGCTAGTGAAGAAGGCGACGAACTCCAATCAATTGCAAAAGGCGAGTCAACAGCAGAAGCAATCAGCGGAGTGTTGGAAGAATTAAAAAATTTAAAACAAACTTTTGATGGATTCTTAGAAAAACAAACGGAATTCAATAGTTATGTAGCAACCCACACGCACCACTCTCCTTTCTTTGCCAAGCCAACACTACCCTCACAGGTATTAACTTATTTTGGAGAAAAAGCAGCCGCTTATCATTTTGAAAAAACAAAAACTAGCTTGGTCAACATATCTAATAATATTGAATCAGTAGTTAACGATCACTTGAATAAGAACGGTCCAAAATATGTTGGAAGCCGTCACAATAAAACTAATTAAATTAAAAACTTATGGACAATTTTAAAGTAAAAATATCTGGATTTGGAGTCGATGATCAATCCGCATTAAAAAATGTGTATCGCATGGCTTTATATGAAGTCCTATATGATGATAGCCTGACATATACCGATAAATTTGTACCCCCAGGTGAGCAATTCAATCGCCTTTCTTTTAGTAAAGACAACTCTGTTGATAAAGATACAGGTAATCTCATTGAGCCCAATATTGATTCTATATTGGAAATACCCGAAGTCTTCATAAATCCAGATATCTTATCTAAACTTGTAGAACTCGACGCCGGACAAGTGAAAACAAAAATAACGGCAGAAGTTGAAATAAATGTTGAAATCTTAAGAGCTTTTTTGATTGAAAATGCTTTTCTGTTATGTGCCGACGGTACATCTTTTCCTTGTGAAGATAGTGTTAACGCATTGGTGCCATTTCCTGCTGTTAGATTCGCTTCCCTCACAGAAGATAACACTCCAGAGAACTTTAAAGGATTTCCCCTACACCCAGTTCCCTGGGCAAAGCCGGAACAGAAAAAAAATAATGATACAATCTTAATCCAACCCGGTGTGCATTGTGTGATCATTGACAATAGACCAGGTGTCGCCCAAGGCAATGGTGTTTTAATCCAACCTAACCTCTTCACCAATGACCCCAAAAAATGGTGGTATAAGTTAAAGATTTTAGAGGGAGAGCATAAAGGGGTAGTTGGGTGGTCAACAATAGAATCGCAATCAAATGATTTAGTAATACTAAAGTTTTTGACCGAAGATGAATCAAACAACTGGATGGCAGAACAAAGCCAAGTTATTGCCGACGATGACCCACAACCAGAAGTACTACGAGACGCCGCAGGAAAAAGAATACCGCCCCAGCAGAAAGACAGACCGTCTTTAAGCTTAAACCCGAAAGAATACTCAGAGAATACTACTCATGTCGTCCGCGTCCCAGATGATTATGATGGACTGCCTCATGTTAATATAAATGGAAAAGCGGTCATAAGAACCGCACCAGGAGTTGGCAAAAGACTCGGTGTTTTGGATAACAACGTTCCATTGGAAATCGTAGAGCCAAACGTTGGTAAGAATTGTGATTGGCATAAAGTTCGCCTGAACAACACTTCTCCGATTACAGCATTAAACTTGCAAACAGAAGGAAAGATACAAAATCTCGATGAGCACGTTTATATTTACGCTCCTTACACTTTGATCTTGCTCGGCGGAAAATTCATTAATCAACAAACCGAGAAGCAAATAGAGTATATCAATCTCCCCGTCGTCGTACCAACCCCAGAAGAAACTTTAAAAAGAAGCAACACAAAGCCCACTGGCGTTGATAAACTATGGATTAAAGAATCTCCGTGCTCGCCATGGATCGAGGAGCATCAATCCGCTACTAATAAAGACTATTGGAAAAGCGCATATAAAGTTGTTGTCCAAGTAGATCGACCAGGAATTGATAAAACAGTATATAGCGTATGGGCTGAACGAGTTGCAGGCGCTGAAGAGACAGTAGACTCTGAAAAACAACACAAAGCATCAATACCACCTAAAGATTTAAATCCCACAGAAATCAGTATGGAAGCTGTAAATGTCCCGCGAACTGCTCTTGGTGAAACGCCAGAGGAGCAAGAACTAACTTACCAAGCGGGACGTTCTTTGGGTCTCTTGACTTTGCTTAAATATTACGACAAAGAATATGACCTTATACAGGTTCTCAATATGGCTAGACTTCCTTATCTTGTAAAAGTAGAGGGAGTGCATGTTGATGCGGATATACCAAATGGTCCCGCAAAGTTTGTCGTAAGTGTACCAATGCGCTTCTTCGATGCTATTCCTTTTCGGCAAGTGCCATTCCAATTCGATTTTGATAGTCGATTAGATGAATACTTGGATGAAGAAATACTTGAGCGAAAAGTTGTTGAGTCTTTAGAAAACCTCAATGAGCTTGAGAAAAGCTTGGACGACGATGGAATTGGAGCTTCGATATTTCGAACATTCCAAGGAAAAGACTTAAACGAAGAAATACAAAAAGTTGTTAATAGGATAGAAACGAATCGAATAAAAGCTTTAGCGGTAACCAATCCTCGATTTGAAGGGCAGAAGATTTTCTTCTCGTCTACTTTCAAAGTTAAAAGACTTGAGAGAGAAATAAAATCCCTTAAGCGAGCTTTCAAGCATTATGACAGAAAGATCAAAAATGCAAAAGAAAAAAGGTCTTATCTATTTCCTGGTTTTTCTGCACCTTTAGATCTGAAAAGAGAAGCGGAGATCTTAGATGAGTGGTTAGGTCAATTAAAAGAATTTCTCGATCTAAATGATTTTGCTTATAAGGCAAACATGCCATCAAATCGCAAAGATAAAGGAACTCCCAAAGATCCTTCCACCAAGAGCGTCGTTGAAATTGGATGGAATGACAAGTTTGAAATCCTATACATCCTCTTTAATGGTCAGCACATGAGAATCGGCTTCAACTGTGTTATCGAAAACGAGCCGTTCTCTCTTAAAAGAACAAATGCATTCATTCATAGAATGCCGCCTATCATCAAAAGCCGCACGTCTAGACGCGGCAGAAAAAAACCACCAGAAGAGTGGGTAAAGCAAAATGTATATCCAGCCGCTCTTATTATACCCAGTGTAATTAAACCAGACGAGAACAAAGAAGCTGAAGCCACGATTAAAAAACTGAATGAGTCCTCCGTTAAAACAAACAAGGATTTAGAAAAACAAGACCTACTTCTTAACGATGATAAACTTCACGAGAAGATAGCAAAAGACGAAAAGAATAAAAAACAAGATAACAAAGATGCTGCTATCTCCCCCAGGCATATTGCGAAAGCAATAAAACTGATAAAAACAGTTGATGATACCTATGACCTAGTTTTAGATAAGATTGGCAGCGTTCAGCCTTTAATTAATGAGATAGCGGTTTGCCTAACTGGTGACAACTTTAATCTAGAAGAACAGATTTATAATATGATTCTTGAACCTTTATTCGAAGAAATTACAGGTCAAGAGATTGATATCGAATCTATCGAAGTAAGTCAAGATGTGGTTGATGCAAAAGATTTTTTGATCGATGTTTTTAAGCTTCTATCTCACGATTGTTTAATTCAAGTGCTTTCCTCAATCGTAAGATTTGAAGATGAAGTGGATTCACTACCGACAGAAGAAATGTCAAAAAACATTGGTGGCTTTGCTCCGGGTGATTTCACAGACGTATCTGGTGATCAAATAAAAGGTGACTTTATTGTTGATGGCACCATCTCGCAAAATCCACCTTATCTCTTGTTAACTGACTCGCCTCAAAGCGGAAATCTTATTCATAAGATACAACCGCCGCCTAATTCACAAACTGTACCTTTCTTTCAAAATCCATCATATAATGCCAAGATCATTCAAACGCTAGGAGCCAACGCTTCAATTAAGCTTATAGGCATCACCGTAGATGGAAACTTTTTTGAAATTGAGCTAGCAGAAGAGGGGACAAAAGGATTCGTCCCCTCCAACTCTATAACAACAGACCAGCCTAGCGCCCTCGGTTTCTTAAAAGACGGTACGCAAGTTAATAAACTAAAAGACCCTGATGATCCAAAGAAGTATCATGAAGAAAGCAACTTTTGTAAAGTTGAAGTCGTCTTAGCTCTTGCTGCTAGTGCAGAAGACAAAGATAACCTATGGCCAGATGAGGAGCAAAGTAAGGCACTCAATGGCAAGCAAGGGTGGTTGCCAACCGCTTATTTAAAAGCGATTTCAGAAGAAGCAAAAGATCTAGAAAATCTATCTAAGGTTCTTTTGCAACAAGGCTCTGCCGATAAAAAACAAGGGTTGTTCAATGAAGTATTTATTTGGCAACTGTTCCTTATAACAGAAGAAGCAAACGGCGGAGTTCGAGACACTTTGCTTTCAGAAATACCAATCGGTACGAAGAAAGGTGAAAAGCTACCTAAGAAATACCACAAGAAAAACTCTTGGAAGTATTTTGGAGCTAAAGAGACAAAAGGGAAGCTATTCGATTCCAATACAGAAAAACTTACGAAAGCCTACTTTAAGAAAAAAAGTGAAGGCAAGATAAAAGATAAAGACTTTGTTACAAACCAAGATTTTGCTATCGCAGCAGAATTCTTTAAAAATTGGAATACCAAGAAGTTTGAAAAAGAGCTATCAGATATCGAAGAGGAATTGAGTCTCCCAACTCCTTTGACTGTACTTGGCAACGTTACTTATCCGCCCCCTGGCTTTTATACAGGGAAAAGATCTAAATGCGATTGGAAATATGTAGCGGTCGTTAAAGCTAAAACACAATTTGAGATTGCTAAAAAGAAAAAGAACAAAGGTAAGATAGCTTCTTTAAAAAAGAAGTTGGGTAAAAAGCAGCTTGCATACCAAACTTGTATGAAGCAGAAAAAAGATAAGGTCTATGGAGAAAGAAGGACGTTCTTATCAGGTGGAGACCCCTCTGCTGAACAGATTTTAAGACAGGATGCTTATATTCTTAATAGCGCTAATATATCTGATGAATGTGATAAACTGTACAAAAGCCTAGTAGAAATACTAGGGGGAACAACTTGGCCTGGAGAAGCTGATGCAACCCCAGAACAAAGAGAAGCATTCGAAAAGTGGAGAATTTGTGTTTCCAATACGGTTAAAGAAAAACAAAAAGCGTTACAAGAAGCTGCAAGAAAAGACGCACTGTCATCAGCCGATGGAAAAACACAAGAGGTTTCATCAACATCAGAGTTGTATACTAAAGAAAACAATCAAGCTGGAGGTGGAGGTGACACAGAAACTGTATATTATCCAGTCCCAAAAACCCTTGATGAACTCGTAGTCCAGCTTACAAAGTGGGATGATTGGCCAGATAATATTGTGCTCATTCATGACACCGGCAAAGAAACAGCCGCCGCTTTCTTAAGTTCACTAAAAAGCCTCTCCTGCGCCGCTATTTTTGATGATTTGCTGGACGCGATGCTAGAAGATATAGAAGAGAACCATCCAGCCAGAGCACAGATAATAAGGCTTACAATAGATGCTGTCATTACTCTTCTTGAGACTGAGTTGAACGCTCCTACCTTTAAACCGTTTACAACCCCCGAAAGTCCAAAGTTTGATGTAGATAACACGGGTGCCGAATTTTCTAAATTAATGAAGAATTCTCTTGGAAAGGTTGCTAAAGAAACAATTCTTAACGTCGTCACTGAAATATTAAACTTAATGAAAAATTATTGTGTAGACGTCAACAATGGAGACACATCGCCAAAGGCAGATCCCTTTGACTTGTTTGACGCTGATACAATCAACAAACTAAATGACCTCGCTAACGAATATGGATTAAGCAACACGCTCCAGGGCGACGACTCTCCGTTTAATAATTCCAATTTCGATTTCTTATTATTCTTAAAAAATGTAATGATGGGCTTGAGCGCAGAACAAAAGTGCTCGATCTTGGTCGGTGAGTTGTATAGGAATGATGTAATTCATTATATACAAGATAGAATCCAGCAGCTTTACCCGGCATACTTTAACTTCTTCTCCAAAGACGAAAATATGGTTATGCTTTTCAACGCTTTATCTGAAATCGTCGATCCCGACATCTGTGTTGATAGTACATTGAGAACCGGCGTCAATAATATACCTGAAGATATGGGATATTTCTATGGTGAATGCCCTCCCGACAAAAACAGAGGCACCCAAAGAGACCGATTAGTTAGGGCAGGATTAACGAACGAACAAGCGGAGAGACAGCTAACAGAAAACGCTTCTGACAAGTTTAGGGTCCTGTCTCAACTCCAAAACCTACAAGATAACATGGAAGACGCCATCAATAAGAATAGCACTCCTCCTTGCGAGCGCCTAAATGAATCTATGAGGTCTAACAAAAGTGTCAACAGAATGCTTAAACAGACACTGGACACCATCTTTAGTCCAATTGAAATGATGTTCAATACCGAAGCGAGACAGTTTATCCCAGCTTTGATGGATCCCTCTGCTTTTGAAGTTGCTATGGAAACACCGGAAATAAGCCCAGATGGAACAATAAACCCCGAGGCAATAGCTAAATTAGCTCAAGCAGGTCAAGACGCTGCAATTAAAAGTTCAAAAACTAATCAACAAAGCACTGCCTTCGCGAACGCTCTTAAAATAAAAACTGTATTCAAAATAGAAGACTTAAAAGAAAGCCCCAATGCCGCTGGCGAGGCTGTCTTCTTAAAAGACAAAGACGGAAACGACTTATCTTACGAAACGGAAGAAAAAGCAAAAGCTTCTCCTGGCTTTAGTAACATCCCAGGAATAATTAAAGTGGTCCCCGCGCAAGTCCCTGTGGATGGAAGCTTTTCAGGTGTGTCAGAAGACTTGGCAACCACGGTAGCAACAGAACTTCACGATTCATTGAAATCAATCGATACAATTGTGAAAGAAGATCAAGGTTTTGTTTTTAAAACTCCTGGAATGCTCTTATCAAACATGGTCTATGATTTAACAAGAACGAAAACAAATTCTGATTCTTATTCGTTAAAGATTAAAACTTTCTCTAAAAATCAAAAAGGAATTGTAGTAGTAACTCCTCCGATTACGTTTAAAAGCACTGCTACTTTAGATAACAAAACAAAAAATTATATGGAGCAAGTTGACTATCTTAAACAATTGAACACAGTTCCTGAAGCTGATTCCCCGCAGAAAGCGTTCTTTGGGCATTATCTATCAACCAAATTCAATTCCGCCTTTGGATCACCACTAGCAGGCAAAGCAGAGAACTTATTAACTCAAATGCAATCATTAGCCCCCTTGTTATATGATACCCTGTCGGAAAGAGCCCTGGAGAAAACACTTCATATTATTGGCGATTCTAAATATTTCAATGCTAATGAATTAAGAAAAGTCAATATGACTCCAACAACAACCGATTTAGCTAAAAACTGCGATGCATCAAACATACTCTCTATCATTGATAATAGTATGATTAACCTTACAGATCTTAAACACGCTGCAATGGATTCTTTTTACGACTTAAGTGATGTTTGCAACATACAACAAGATTCAGGCGAACTTGGACCAGTCCAAGAGTCTGCCTGCGATGCAACACTTAAAATGTTTATACGAGTATCTATAGCAGAAAACATTCTTAATGGGTTTTTCGCTTTCACACAGTATAGCCCAGAATCTATTATGAAAGAAAAACTGATGAAGAGCTTCTTGTTTAAGAAATTTAAAGACGATCTTCTAGGGCTTGGATTATACTCCAAGTTTAAAGGGAGAGCAAAAGACATCGTAGATAAAAGAAAAAATAAAGGCGAATACATATCAGCCCAAGCAGGCAAAGATTGCCTACGTCTTTTATTTGAAGAACAGATTAAGCCAATCAATGATAAATTTAAAATGTTTATGAAAACAAACATTAAACCAGCAGAGATTAAATTTTTGGATAGCTTGGTAACTTTTGATTCAGCAGGACGCCGACCTGATTTTGGTGACAAGATTAATGCTGTGCCTCCAAGATTCTATAATGAATCTGGAGAGTTCATTCTGAACAAAAAAGGAGATTTCTTTTTAGAAAGTTACATCAAAATTGTAGATCATTACGATGAAGCTGGCACTCCGCTTTTAGATGCTTTCATAAAAAATAATGATTTGTTACCCTTATTTACAAAAAACGAATACAATCAAGATGGTACAAGAAAAGATTTCTTGAAAGGGTTTGTTTCTCTCAAGGACTGGACTGACTTTATAAATTCAATCACAGTCCTAGCGATTCAAGCTAAAGGAGAACAAAAAGAAAACCTAAATACAATCTACGGAAGCAACCTATACGAGTTCTTCTCGCAAGTAACATTAGGAATAAGAATAAATTATGCATTTGGTCCCGACGATGTTGCTTCTATGTCTAAAGGGTATAGGTCTGTGGTTGATAAAATAATAGATCTTCTCATGGAAGAAGCGGGCGTAATTCCTGACGGCGGCGTCATTTCCTTTAGAAACAAAGAGTTCGTAGTATCCCCAGGCGAGGCTGTCATAAAAAGCACGCATATTATACCTTTTGTCGCCGCCGAGCTTCCAATCCAAGATCTAGCACCGGCAGGAAACAGTTTCATGATGAAAAACTTCCTTGGCAGTGCCAATGGAAAGCCCCTTATTGAGCAATTCAATATCAGCAAACACGTTTTAATAGACCGATTAATCAAGACAAACGAGTATTCAGCAACTATGAAATATTTGTTTCCTATTAATAGATATTCAACACTATCCACCTTACACACTATGACTGCCACGAAAGCTACGTTACCATCAAAAGATTTATTCACTACTACAAAATACTTGTTAAAAAGGTCTTATGACTTACACAATGCCGGAAACGATAAGTCCTATGAAGATCCCTGGATGAAGTTAAGTGGCGGATCCGCTGGCTCTTATGATAACGCCCAGCGAGGAGGAGGAGAATTTGATCCGTTCAGAAGCATGATTTTGAAATTGATTGCTGAAACTCCATTTTTAATTTTAAAAGGAGTGGCAGAGGCAGCGGATCCAAACATTCAAATTACAAAGAAAATATACGATGGTATCAATATAGCAGCAAAACTACTGAAAGAAGAATCGTTTAAAGGGATTAAGAGCGACTACGAAGAGGCAACAAAAGATTTAAGTTTTTCCGAAAAGCCATCTTTTGAAGATTGGACAAGTCAAAATGGAATTACTATTCCTGATGTATCTGTCAATCTTCCGTCCGCCATAGCTCCTCTAATCTCGTTGTTAATGCTGCCATCTATGGTTCCATACGGCGTTGGATTCCCTCCTCCCTATATGTTCGGACCAGGTATCGGACCACCGATGACCCCACTAGCCATTCCTTATCTAGCAACAGGGCTAATATCAGATGATATCCTTGCTAATAAAAACTCTTCTGCCTTTTCACCAGATGGAAATCAAGCGCAAAATCCAGATTGTCCTTCTCCATTCCAAGATGCATCTGTGTTATTACCTCCACCAGAAAAAGATTATGATGAAGACTCGGAAACAGAAGAAATAAATGAAGACTAAAAACAACACTAATGATTATTTATTAAACAGGAGAGATTAAAATGCCCGGTTTTTCACCTAAACTACCAATGGCTCTTGATAGCGCAGACGGTTTCGCATTAACACAGAACATACATGAGGTAGCAAAACAAAACTTAAGAATGCTTGTGTTAACAAGTCCTGGTGAAAGAGTTATGATTCCTGACTTCGGGGTAGGTATTAGAAATTATTTGTTTGAACCCAATAATGCTAATGTCTATTCTGCAATCAAAGAAAGGATATTACAACAAACCACTAGATATTTACCATATATACAGATTGAAGATTTGAGAGTATTCCCCGATACAGCATCGGCAGCTTACAATCAAAACTTTAATTCGTTATCGGTAATTATAAAATATTCTGTTTCAACTCTTGGTATTGTTGATTTTTTAGAGCTTAATTTATCGTCCGTTCAATTGTAGTAATTATTAATATGTTCAACTATTTATCTTGGTAAGAGGTTTAATTCATGGCTATAAAGCGCATCGTCCCAATAGATTATCTTAATAGAGATTTCGAATCGATTAAGAGTGGTCTTGTTGACCATGCGAAAAGATATTTTCCTGACACGTTCAAAGATTTTAATGAGGCGTCCTTCGGCGCACTAATGTTGGATGCCGTCGCCTACATTGGAGATAGTCTTTCTTTCTACCTAGATTATCAAGTAAATGAATCGTTCATTGATTCCGCAATTGAATATTCGAATGTAGCCCGCATCGCTAGGCAGATGGGATACAAAGATACAGGCAGACCAGCGTCTTCAGGTGTAGTTGCCCTTTATGTCAAGGTTCCAAAAAACACAAATTCCGATGGTCCGAATACAAAATTAATCCCTATTTTAAAAGCTGGATCTACTTTCTCAACAGACGGAGGAGTTAACTTTACTTTAACTCAAGACGTAGATTTTAGCGATCCAAACAACGAAGTTGTGGTCGCTACTGTATCCAATAACAAAGTTCAAAGCTATGCGATAAAAGCATATGGAACTGTAATTTCAGGCGACACAGTTACAGAGACAATAACAGTAGGAGCATATCAGCCAAACTTACTTCTTTCGCTAGAGTCCCCTGACGTAACAGAAGTCATTAGCCTGATTGATGATGAAGGTCACGTCTACTATGAAGTAGACAATCTATCCCAAGATACTATTTTTAGAAGAATAAGAAACAGAAGAGATACTTCAACATACGCCCCTGCTTATGTATTAAAACCTATATCAGTCCCGAGAAGGTACACAGTTGAGAGATTTCAAACAATAACTTATGTACAATTTGGAGCAGGCTCGGATTCTGCTTTGAAGAATGTACCTGTACCAAAAATAAGCGACGTGGCACTAAAGGTCACAGGGAAGAATTATGTCACTACATCTAATTTTGACCCTTCAAGATTGAATGAGAATGATAAATTAGGAATCTCTCCTTCTAATACCACCTTGTATATCACTTACAGAACCAATAGAGCAAGCCAAACAAACGCATCTGCCCGAGCCTTAAACTCTGTCGGCGCAGGCATTTTTGACTTTTTTAATAGTGATGAAGATATTTCGGCACAAGACGAGCAAGTGGTTAGAAGCACACTTACTGTGTTGAACGAAGAACCTATTATCGGTGACACGTCCTCCTTATCAGTAGAGGAACTCAAAGCACGAGCCTTCGGCGCAATCTCTGCTCAAAGTAGAGCAGTTACCAAATTAGATTATGAATCGATTGCTTATAGATTACCACCAGGATTCGGATCAATTCACAAATGTAATATTACACAGGATCCCGACTCTAATCGTAGAAATATGAATATGTATATTATTTCAAAGACTGAACCGATTAATGGAAGTCTAATAAACACTAACAATGTCATTAAATCAAATTTAAAAACTTGGCTCGAAAGACACAAAATGATAAGTGACACTCTTGATATCAAAGATGCGCGAATAATAAATTTTGCTATCAAATATAAAATTACATCAAGCAATTCTTCTAACTCTAATGCTGTATTAACTGCTGTCCAGCAAAACATAATTGACTTTCTGGGAACTAACGATTTCACGATCGGTGAGCCCTTCCCTTGGACGGTTCTGTACCAAGTGATTAATAGGACTCCTGGCGTTCTTGATACCGTCAAGGTTGAGTTAGAGCCGAGATACAGCAATAATTATAGCGGAACAACTATTAATTTTGCTCGTCACATGTCTAACGATGGAAGAACACTATTTGTTCCTGAAGATGCTATACTTGAATTAAAATACCCCAACACAGATATCATAGGTACAATCGCATAATGGCTATTAAAAAATACACAGCAACAAAAGATAATACCATCACCAACGCCTTTAAACAGAACTTGATAACTAGAGGTACAGGCTCGAACATGGGAGCTTCTGACGTAACTGAAATTTTTTCAATCTATGGACAGGCTTTGGTACAAGGAACTACTACCGATGCTGGCAAACAAACACAAGAATTATCAAGAGTGCTCTACCAGTTTCCCGTAAGTGGAACAACGGCTGGAGAAATAAAGCATGATAGAACTAATGGCGACATTCCAATCAGTGGAAACGTAAGCTTTTATTTAAAACTTTATAATGCAAGGCACGGGCAAACGTTACCATTAGATACTCAATATACAATTCAAGCTGTATCCCAATCTTGGAACGAAGGCACCGGGCTTGATATGGAAGAGTACACCAATCAAGGAACCTCTAACTGGCTTTCCAGAAGCTCCGGCGATGGCTGGGGCGAAGCCGGCGGTTCATATTGGTCCGGTTCTTATAACCCAGGAGTTACTTTCCCAACGTATACTGTAACCCAGCAGAATGGAACTGAAGAGTTTGAAGTTGATATTACCTCGATGGTCGAAGAATGGATCGCCGGAACAAAGTCTAACTATGGACTCGGTTTGCGATTAAATTCTTCTTTCGAGGCATATTTCTCTGCTTCTAAAGGTGTAGATAACGCTACTACTGGCGAGCTTCATAACCTAGCCGGCGGTCAAAGGTCTTACTATACCAAGAAACTCTTCAGTCGCGGAACACAATACTTTTTCAAGAAACCCGCTATTGAAGCTCGTTGGGATTCTTCTACTAAAGATAATAGAGGAAATTTCTCTTATAGTAGCTCCTTGGCTGACACAAGTGACAATTTAAACACTTTGTATCTATACAATCATATTGATGGGCAGCTAAAGAACATCCCAAATCTAACTAATAATCTAGTATACTTACAGGTATTTTCTGGATCTGCAATCAATGACACCCCATTCGGAACAAACTTGAATATTGATACTGGCAGTATGCATAAGACTGAAAAGTTTTATGTAACAGGTGGGCTACATGAAACAGGTATTTACACTGCTTCACTATGTCTAACCGCTTCAGCATCAAACAAGCTAACAAAACTATACGATGTGTGGTCAGGCGGCGCATCATCAAACATACAATATTTTACCGGATCTTTTGAGCCAAAGACAAGAAACTCTTCTGAAACAAACCCAACACCTGAATTCGTTTCAAAGATCGTTAACTTAAAAGACTCTTATAAAGACAGCGAAAATCCAAAATTAAGACTTTTCGTTCGTGATAAAAACTGGTCTCCTAACTTGTATACAAAGGCATCAACAGCGATTCAAACAAAGATAATTGAAGATGCTTACTATAAAGTGTTTAAAGTATCAGACAACACCGAAGTGGTACAATATGGTACTGGTAGTAGTAATCTAGATTTTACAAGGTTATCCTATGACGTGTCTGGAAATTATTTTAATTTAGACATGTCCCTTCTTAAATCAGACGCTATGTATGGTGTTAAGTTTTCTTATTACATTAACGGTAAATATATTGAACAACCAGAGATGTTTAAGTTTAGAATAGAGAAGTAAACCATGTCGATTAGTGACTTATTTAACAAACCAGGGAAAAAAGTACAAACACTAGCAAATGCTAGTTTCTCTACTTTCGTATCTGCATCGGAAATTGAATCTGAAAACCAAGTAAGGTCTTTCGCAGAGGAAAGTTCCATTGTTCGTCCTCCTGTGGATTATAACGATCCTAAGATATTCGCTCGTTTTGGTTCTGCAAAGAAGTATTATTCTGATAGTTTCAGATATATCTATGAAAACTACCCTTATGATGGTTCATCTTACGAAAAAAACAGTTGGCACGTCACCGCATCTAACCTTGATAACTGGATATTTGATAATGTATATCCAAGGACAACTGGCTATGCTATCTTCTCCCCCTCTACTACTGCCATCTCTGTTAAATCTAGCGATGGCTATGGTAACCCCTCTACGAAAGAGCACATTACTTTTTATGGTGGACCCAACAAAGATGCAGCCAATACAGATCTTAATAAAATATTCCCAAGCGAGGACGGCACTGCTAACCTATATAATGTTACCCAAAACAGAGCAAGCAATTTAAAGTTCGATTTATCAGATTCAGGTGTGACCGTTGAGTTCTGGATGACAAAGCCCTTTGTGTCTGGCTCTGATAAAGAAATCATTTTTGATATGTGGAACCAAGCTACTTCTTCTGTTGCAGGAACACAGAGGGCAGACTACGGTCGATTAAGAATCGAGATTACAGGAGCCGCAGGCTCTACAAGTCCTTTCTTGGTAACGGCACTTTCAGGTACATCTGGATTCCAAAGGACGCCAATTGGGAGCACCTTGACAGCAGCCAGTGTCGCAGACGATACATGGCGACATTACGCTTTTACATTTAAAAATAACGGATCAAATGTTGACGTTGAGTTATATCAAAACGGAACACTCTTACAAACTGTTACCACTGGTTCTGCTTTAGGAACGGTAACGGGTTCAATGAAAGCTCATCTTGGAGCACTGGTTACTGAAGTATCTGGTACTCATAGTTATCCTGGTGCTCCTGACTTCACAGGCTGGGGTAAGCTTTCTGGCTCCGTTGACGAATTTCGATACTGGAAGACAAAAAGAAACGCAAAGCAAATTGGACTAAATTGGTACACCCACGTCAACGGCGGCACCAATACAGACACCGCCAACACCGACCTTGGAGTGTACTATAAATTCAATGAGGGCATCACAACAAGTAGCTCGCTTGATTCAGTAGTATTGGATTACTCTGGTCGAATCACAAACGGAACTTGGACTGGTTACACCACACCTTCTAGAAATATAGGTTCAGCGATTGTTGACGCCGGTTATCGAGAGTTTAAAGATCCGATCATTTATAAAGAACATCCCGATGTCGATGCAATAAAAACAAAATATATTAAATCGGGAAGTGTCCACGACGCTAATAATACAGCCCGTATGACAAACATGATTCCTTCTTGGATCTTCGAAGACGAAGATAATAGTGGAAATCCCATTCTCACCGACATCACACAAATCGTATCTTCTTACTTTGATGAGTTGTCTTCGTACATTACTCACATTCCAGAAATTAAAAACCAGTCTTACAACAGCGGCAGTAACAAACCACTCCCGTTCGCTGGAAGGCTCTTGCGAAATTATGGCTTTAAATACGATGAAATATTTACCGCTGCTACAATAATCGAAGATATTTCTCAAAAAAATGAAGACATTCGTCTTTCCAAAAAAGTAAGCGATATCAAGAACTTACTTTACAATAACATCTACAATAACTTAACAGAGATAAACAAGACAAAAGGAACCTCAACAGCGTTCAGGAACCTTTTACATTGTCTAGGTATTGATGAAGACGTGATAAAAGTTAATATCTATGCTGACGATATTACTTATGAAGTAAGAGACAACGTATTAAACACAAGCCAGTATTCTAGATTTGTTGATTTCAATAATGCAAACCGACATCAGTCTGTCGTCTTCCAAATGGCATCCCCAAGTCATGCTGATAGTGTTTCCTTTATTAGTGGATCTGGAACTGCCGTTAATGAAGCAACCGGCTTAAGCTGGACATTTGAATCTGAAGTAGTCTTCCCTTTAAAGCCTGAACTTGGTAAAAGAAACTTTGCGAGTTATGATTATCCCCACCTTTCAGCATCGCTCTTTGGTATGCATACAGCAAAAATGCAAAATGCTAGCGACACTAGCTGGGCAGGAGACGACTACGCAAACTTCCAAGTATACGCAGTCCGCGATAGACACTACTCAAAAGATGTAACTTTTGTATTGACTGGAACCTCCGGTGGTCCCATCCCACACTTAAGCTCTAGCAAGTTTCGAGATGTGTATGACAACTCAAAATGGAACTTCGCAGTCCGCGTGAGTCCAACAAAACGCCCCCTAGCTAAGTTCGCTTTTGGCACTTCTGGCTCGACTAACACTTACGATGTGGAATTTTATGGTGTTAGCACTATAGCAGGACAGGTAAACAATGAGTTTTCTGTATCGTCATCTGTTGCCGAAGGTCTGGTCACTAATTTCTTATCTTCTCCAAAACGAGCATTCGTCGGAGCACACCGAACAAATTTTACTTCATCTGTATTGCAAAATAGTGATGTGCGAATCAAATCCTTTAAAGTATGGACAGATCGTATTACAGATGAAGAAATTCTTGCACACGCCAAAGACACGGAAAATTATGGTAGAACAAGTCCAGGAAAGAACGTCGCCTTATTTAATACCACTTTACAAGGGCTTTCTTACCCACAGAATTCAACACTCGCATTGCATTGGAGATTTGATGATGTCACCGGATCCAATTCAAGCGGTCAATTTGAAGTAACTGACTTTTCTTCTGGATCTACCAAGCTACAAGAAAGATATGCCTGGGCAGGAAATGTATCACAAGCAAAACATTCTGGATTAGGCTACAACTTCCCAGTAAGCAACAATAACGCAATTGATGTTGACTGGGTACAGAGACAAAAGAAGCTGCCTTTTGAGAACGTTAACAGTGATGATGATGTTACTATCTTAACTGACATAGATGACAAGGTGTTTACACGCGATTCTCGCCCAATAAATTATTATTATACTTTAGAAAAAAGTATGTACCAAGCAATCTCCGAAGAGATGCTCGCATTCTTCGCAACGGTTAAAGATTTTAATAATTTAATAGGTGAGCCTGTTAATAGATATCGTCAAGAATACAAAGCAATGGAAAAGCTCCGCGAGCTTTTCTTTGAAAGAGTTGAGAACACTCCAGACCTAGACAAGTTTGTAAATTATTACAAATGGTTTGATGACGCTGTTGGAACAATGTTGTCTAATCTTGTCCCCGCATCAGCCCGGTTTGATACAAACGTCAATACGGTTATTGAAAGTCATTCTCTTGAAAGAAACAAGTACTGGAATAAATTCCCTACAATTGAAGCGAAGGTATCAAATCCTGAATCATCGGTCAAAGCGATTAATGAACTTCTTTACAACTGGAAGTTTGGACATGCTCCTTTATCTGGTGACAAAGCAGACAATTGTTTATGGATTAATGATAGAGCAGAAAGAACCTCACCGATCCTAACATCGGGAAATAGTAATGTTGATGCCAATAGACAAGACATTAATACAGTAGCGACCACAATTATTACTGGTTCTACCTACGTTACTCGCAGGCTATCCACACCTTATCGTTTGGTAGCGGATAGGCTAAACACACTTAACGAACAAAGCAAGAAATACGAAAACAAAAAAGAGCACTTTTACAAAGGCGCTACACATTTCGGCGTTAACAATGTATTAAGAATCCCTGAAAGCAGCTTGAAAGGGCTTCTTTCTTGCAACGACGATGACATCCCTGCTGCCCTTAAGAAAAACAAGTTAAGCTTTAAAGCTCAATTTGCTTCAGGTTCCGCTATGCCTTACGAGGGTAAAGGTAATATGTTATCGCCCTTCACGATGTTCTCGTCTTCTGTAAGGTCTGGCTATTCAGTATTGCTTACCCCCTTCAATTCCGGTACAGAAATTAACAACATGCATCAAGATACATATGAGAATATGGATGCACCGCTACAAGGTCCGTTTACAGAAAAATGGGTTGGAGGATCTCAACATCGCCACATAAAATTAAACTTTTATGACCCAATCAATAAAGTCCTTGGAGTTAATAACCTAGATGGTGAAGCAGACAGGCCAGAGGCTTTTAGAATCACCTACGCTCTAAACGATCACTTGCAAGTAGCAGGTCCAGACTACACAAGCAGCGCAGCCCCAAGAGCTAGGTACTTTAGAGATGGACTAGCAAAGCGACCAGTCAATATCGCCAATATCAAAATGACCGGCGCTAGTCCTACAGTAATCGGGAACTATACCAAAGATTATCAATACTTCCAAACAAGTGGTAGAGATATTAATAACCTTTGGTTTAGATCTGGGTCAACCGGACTCGGCGGTGTCGCACAACCAACAGCAATGTCACAAGTAGTGTCTGGAACATTAGATTTTCAACTACCGAACCGCTCAATATTAGAAGATGGGTCAAGAAATAAAACAGTATTTGTTGAAAGATTCTCTTCACCAGGTGGACCAGAAGTGAATAGTCGTGGATTCTTAGATACAGAGAGTGAAACCTATTCTATATACAATGCGCTTCCTTTCAGAAACTTAACTGTCCGAGAGCACTTAAACCTTTGGTCGAAACAACATTCTGCCTTCGGTGGCTATGATGCGATATACGCTTCTCCAACTGCTTCTTACCATAAGACATATAGAAATGGAAGATATAGGATTGAACAGTCGAACGGAACGCTTATAACCGCTTCAGTATACGATAACGCTTTTATTCAGCATCCAATTCCGCAATCTGACGCAAATTACTCCTGGATTTCAGCTTCTTTAGCAGAACTTGGTAAAGGCGGACAGGGGTTATTTGGTTACCTTCCTAATCCAAATAGCGCTTTTTCTTCTTCCGCTGGTTATGTGAATGGACCTGCAAACCTTACTGCAAGTGAGGTCGGCTCTTATCTTGCCTCGCCCTCGTCTGGTCTCGGAAGGATGGGATTATCTGGCGTGGACGGTACAGCCGGAAATTCTAACACATTCGTACCAACTGATTTTGTTGGTATTAATAGCAATATCTACGAACCTTTAAGCATTGTCCAAAACACAAGAGGATACCCCGCTTCTTTCGAAGTCTTTTCATATGTTAACGCAGGTCCACCCGAAAACGATCCTATTAGTAATGATGGAGCCGCACAATCTGGCGGCTTCCTTACCAGGTGGACAGGCTCAAACCGCGCCACTAGTGGTGGCACCACTGCTTTGGGAGGAATTTATCCTGGCACAATCGGCACATATTTTAACGCTTTGATTCATCACCGTCAAGGACCATATGGTTGGCCAACTTGGAAGCAAATTAGAGGAGCAGAAAATCCTATTGCAAAAGCCCTCCGAAAAAACAACATGATTAGTGTTGCAAGTTGGACTGGAGAGTATACAATTAACCCAAATGACAGCGACCAAAAGATTATTTTAAATCAATTCACTGAGTCTGCTGTTACAGTTAATAGACCAATGAAACACAAGTTAATTGTTAAAGATGAAATAGAGGGTGGAACTAATCAGCTTGATATTTACTCTTCTTATTCAAATCTTCAAGACACCTTTAATAATACAAAACTGAATGACCTTATAAACATTCCTCCAATTTTAGATCAAAATACCATTTATGATAACTTATTAGATTATTATCAAAACCCTCAAGCACTCGGAATCGACGACGAAACAAACCCGGTTGAGTCTTTCCTCCAACTCCAGTATGGAGAAACAATCTATCCAAGAAAGAAGAACATTTATCTTAGCCCTACAAGACAACGTGAAACGTTTACTGTCGAATATTGGCGAGATTTAAGATCAGAAAGAATTAGAGAGGGGATAAGAAACTCTTTAGGTAAAATAACTTTGAAAGATAGTATGTGGATGCTGGACGGCAGAGCAGACTTTGAAAATTCCTATGCGTATATAGAGTCTGGTTCTAACGGCAACAATAGTCTACCAACAGCTTCGATTGGAGAATTGCAAAATCCCTATTCAATATTTCATATGGGAAAAGGCGTCCCAACTAGCCATGGATATCTGAATAAGGACACAACCCCCAGCGCACTGTTTTGTAAACCCATCTTAGAAGAAGTTGTTGGCACCGGCAATGCTGGACGAGGCAAGTATGCCGCCGCAGGAGATGCAAAATGGGAAGCTGGGACCCAAGCTGCCGGTATAACTAATGGTCCTTTCTATCAAACTTATGCAGAATATGCAGAAGGAATAAAAGCAATCGGAAAGGGTTACTCTTTAATACCTGAATTTAGAATGTCCGAGCATATGGATTTCTATATCAACACCCAATACGGTGATTTCTTGTCTGATAATAAAGGCTTCCTAACCTTAACAGGATCTGCTGTTTCTTCAAGTGCTGATGAGAGGTTCTTTAAGACATATTCAACAACAGACTTTTTAAAGCATTTTAAAGTTATTAACGACGACCACGAGGGATTCGCACGCCCAAGCAAAATTAAACTTAAATGTAAAGGCTTGGTAAAGTTCTTGCCATATGAAGGATTCTATCCTGCACAACGATCAATGCAGCTTGTTACCTTGTTCTCTCAATCATACGGTTCAGCAATCAAATTCGCTGGAAACCAAGCAAGCATGAGAACAGCGATCGAGCCGCTCTTCGCACCAGGAGTATTGTTCAATTCAATTAAATCAGCAATTGCCGTCGATTACCCAATCTATACTGGATCATATACTTTCCTTGATGCCGAATCGTCCGCCCTGCGTTCATCTAATAAAGATGATTATCACTTTAGAACACCTTTTGAAGCGCTTATTGAGCCGGAATTTTATTTAGGTGGTAAAAATATTGTTGATATGAACCCTCAATTATCAGCTTCACTTAATTCTACTGCATCTTTCCCCGCCGCAGGCAAGCCAACATATAAACTTGCAATGCATAATTTTCTTGCAGAGTGTCCAAAGTTCTTTTTAGAAGACCAAAAATTTACCACCTTTGCTTCAAAAGATGATAGGGTTCCTTTTGTGGTTCCAAACGGAATAAACCCCGAAAACGGAAAAGAGTATGTTCCAGAATACCGTATGAGGATTGTAATGTCTCATGCTCTTTTAAGAAACAAAAAGATCATCCGAGACTTATTCCCAGCACAACCCAGCAGTACCAGGCAATTTTATTCAACGGCTTCATACGCCTTGAATCCTGGAACCATTGTGATACACAGGAGGTATCCTTCTGATCCATTGCGAAAAGAACAGATGTCCGCCGGATATGGCAGTGATATTCCATTGCAAAATGCTAGATATGGATCTGAATTTGGACCTCCAACTTCGCTAAACGCTGGGGTTTCATTTAGTATTATGTCAAGGGCAGGATCATATGGCTCCGGAATTCAATCCGAGTATACTCCTCATACTCCTCCATACTATGATGGCTATTCAGATGTAGAGATTATTTTTAAACCGGTTCTGTCTGATACCTACGGTATTCTTGATATCTTAAGTGATCTTAAGCTCGATTACACCAGGTTCCCAACAGCACCAAGGCAGTTTAGAGCTAATTCGTTCGCAACTTCCGGCGCAATCGCAAACGATTTCGCATTTAAAAACGCGATGCAATTGTCTTCTAGCCTTAATTTCTTGCAGACAGTAGAAGTAAAAAATGCTAAATTTGATGAAAACGGTAACGCAATTGAAATTGCTGATTCTGATGTCACGCCTATTAAATGGGTTATCCAGCCGAAGTGGGAAACACCAGTGCTAGACTTTACCAACGCTTCGGTCACGCTCCCTAAACAAGGCACGGGTTCTGTGCCATTGGGCATTTGGCACCAGTACGGTGAAGTTCCAAGCGATTCCCCCACAACGATTACTGATACAAAAGGAAAAACAACAACATTACAAGGTGCTGACAGAGGACTATTTATTTCTATTCAAGACCTCGACGAGTCAGAAAAAGAAATGCCGTCACTAACGGGTTCGCTTGCTGATCTCGTTGGCTTCCCGAAAGAAGAAAGAAAAATGGGACAAGTGTCCCCTATACGAACAATAAGTGAAGCCATTGTAGCAGTTCCCTTTATAAGGAAGAATAATGGATCAATGGCTTTTTACAACTTCCCTAAAGGACAGAGAGATCTCGCTTTGGGCGAGCCTAGTGACTACCCAATCCTTCCAGGGAAATCAGTTATTGACTTGGTGACATCAATGCAAAAATACGTTATACCGCCTCAATTAGACTTTATCACCAATAAATCTATTACACCTTTCAATATGTATTTGTTTGAGTTCCATCACGATTTAGATCGCAAAGACTTAACAGACATATGGCAGAACTTGCCACCACAGAGTTTAATGCAGATTAAAGATCCTCTAGAGACGGAGGTCACAGTTGAACATGAATTGCTTATTAACGAGTTGTTTGGACTTCGTTCGGATAGCAAGCCAAATAAAATTAAACCACAAACCCAATGGATGGTGTTTAAGGTGAAACAAAAAGCAGAGAAAAATTATTTTGCTATGACTGCCGATGCATCTGATGATTCTAGATTTAGATTTAAATTTGATATTGGCGACCAAGGCGCTGACAAAGGAGCCGTTCCCGATTACAGCTTCAACTGGCCTTATGATTTCTTCTCAATGGTTGAACTAGTTCAAATGGACGCTGACATTACGTGGAAACCAGGATCTGACTTTGACCAAGAACAAGATGTCCTTGAGGCTGTGGGTATGAATCCTGCAAAAGCAATTCAACCAGGACCAGTAAAGAACAACGCAAAGGTAGAAAAAGAGCCACTTGCTCCCGCCGAAGCCTTTAATAAAAATTTAATGAATGATAAGCTTCCTGGTGGATCTCCTGGCGGTGGCATTCCTGGAGGACCCCCTGGAGGCGGTCCAGGCGGTAATGGAGGGAATCCGATCTAATGGCTAAATTTTTTGACCCGAAACAAGATGTTTTAGATATTCAACTAACACAATATGGCAAGTACCTTCTTTCGCAAGGAAAGATGCGTCCAGACTCTTATTCATTTTACGATAATGACATCATATATGATTCACTATATGCTAACGTATCAGAGTCTCAAAACCAAGCACAAGATAGAATTAAAAATAAAACCCCGCGTGTAAGGGCACAGTATGTGTTCCACGGCATTGAAACCGGAATTAAAAAAACCACTCAAGAGGTTTTAAATTCAAAAATAGATTTATATGACTCTTCTTTACAGCCAACAGCAGACAAAGCGTATTCTTTAAATGATGCTCTTGGAACATGTGACCCAAATGCTGAAAACATTGCAGCTTGGGATGTGAAGTTTTTGAAAACACCGATGAGTTCCTCTGCGACATATATGACAGGAAACCATCAAAACATCAACATACCTCAACTAGAAGCAATGTATGAATTGAATATAAAAACAATTTCAGGATCATCGGATGGTTCCGGTGTTCCAAGCAGCAACGAACTTGACCCACAACAACAAGTATTATCTGAAGCTTATTTAGATGATTCTTATTTTGTCGCAGAGCATGAGTATTTATTCCTCGATTTAAAAGAATTAAATACAGTAATGGGAGCCGAAAATTTTGATATTGAAGTGTTTGAAATAGAGAACGAAACAGATGGTAAAACCGGAGCAACCAAAGAAATACTTAAACAACTCCAGTTCTTACCAGAAGAAGGAAATAATCTTGGACTATCAAACGAAGCAATATTGAAAGCACAATTTCCAGCGTTAAATTCTAGTTATGTTGGATACTACTTTAATATTGAAGTGGATGAAGAGATAAGTGATCAAATATTCTGCGAAGCTGATTTTAAATATAAAAGCAAAGACTTGTTCGTGGACTCTGAACGAGAATTAAATTGTATTGATTTAGTAAGAGGGTCCCCAGCCAGATACGACGATGACATTGATGAAGATAAGGTTTGTGATTAAAGATGGATTTAGATCTTAAAAGTTCGATAGGCAATTTGATTCCCGATGTTTCAATTTCAAGAATCATTTTGGAATCTGCTGCCCAAGAAGTATTTAAAGACAACCCGCATATCGAAGCCGAAGGTGATGTAAAAATCCCTTACAAAACTAAAAACTCAAATCCTTTAAAAGTAACCCTTGACATAATGATGCGGGATATTATTGAAGGCGATTTGATTTCTACTTGGGCAACTAATTTTGATTTTAATCAATATCTTAAAGCGGTAGTAATCCAAGTCCGCGATGAAGATGCCTCTGCTGAATTGCACCAAGCGAGAGCAACAAGCAAGAAGTCTTTCGTATTAAAGGTCTATGAGCTAAAAGTTCAAAACACACTTACGCCTCAAGACTATCAGCTTTTTAGTTTAAGGCAAGATGAGTTGGCAGAGGATGCAACAAAGATCTTAAATAAAGCAAAATCAATCAATTCAAATGGTCAAGAGTTTTTTGAATTTGGATTTACAACTACTTTTGCAGGAATTCCAGATGATAACCCACCTTTCTTGGAATATTTCGCTTATACTTACTTGGACCTCGATCAGCTAAGTAATGATTTTGATTTTGACTTGAATAGTTGGGGCGTAGACGTTAATAACATCCCTGATAAGTTCGTTAATGAAGGCACAGGCGAAATAAAATCTGCAATGATTTTCAAAGATGGTGTATCACCAAACGCTGCAAAATACTATACCACATCAAATGGAGATCTGTGGGCAGGCGCAATCTATTTTTTAGATGATGGCACCCCAAGTGGAACCCAGCCTCCCAAAAATCCAATTCCACTTACCGAATACACAATACCAAACACAAAAATACAAGATTTTAGAGCAAGAGACACCTTCTTTCAAACACCTGTAGATATGTCCTTTGTCGATCAGAAATTCTTTGCCCCCATGGCAAAGATGAAAACAGCCGGTACAGAAACACTATGGCCTGATATCGCTCCTGCATTTTTTAGTGACCTGTTAGCAGCCAAAGACCACAATGGTAACGCTCGACTATTTTTTAGCGTAGATATGGAAACTGTCTTTAGATACCATTCTAAATTTGGATCTTTTACAAACGCTTATATCGGCAATCCTTTAAAAGAAATGCTAGATTTAAGTGAGATAAAAGGAATTAAAATCTTTAAACGCGAAGTCGAGCCTGGTAACTCCATAGAAGCGACATACGGGGGTAAAACTCATTATGTTTCTAAAAATCCTGATGCTGCCCCTGCTCTTGTAGCCTTTGGGTCAAGAAGGGTGAGTACAAACCAAATAGAGTTTATAGATCTAGACGAATCCAAATTACAAAAAAAGTTTATCTATGTTGGTAAAGAAGAAACTCAATTGTCATTGAAGAATAAAAATGTAAGACACTTCAGCCTTACTGACTTTGCGAAGTACGATAACCCAAACTATGCTAGGACATATCAATATAGTATGGAATTTGAGTTCAACGACGGCGGCTTTGAGTACTTCTCGCAGCTATACCAAGACATGCTGTTTGAATTCAACTTCATCGATCGTTATTCGCTCCGCGCACAGGTGCCTAGAGCATTCGAATATGAAACGAATAAATTCAGCACCAAGTTTAAAAATGAAAACGCCAACATTTATGATGACCATATAACAACACTGATAGGACTCTTAATTAAGTTAGCAACAGCAGTAGCTTCTTCAGGACCAGAGAACAACACCTTCGACTATGGCGCATTAGCAACCTTGTTGGCGAATTATACTAGCCCTAACTCGGGTACAATAAGTGGAATTGAAATACTCAAAACAATGACCATCGAGGCAATATTTAATCTTGAAAGAATATTGGATATTAATAGCTCCAAACCCAAGTCGTCAAATCAGAATCAAGAGTCTCCCAAAGGGAAAGCAGCCCAACGTCGCCCCAAGCTGACATATGAGTTTGGAACTTTATTTAAAGACAGTTACAGCAATCTTGGATACGATTTTATATCGTCCACAAAAGAAGATACCGTTCAGGATTCTTCTGCTGGATTGAAAGTAATTGATTTAAATAAATTTGAGACTAGAGCTATCTTAGAAGCAGAAAAATACTTTAATGATCTAGAAAGCCCAATCGAGCTTACTATCATGGGGTCAAAGGCACTAGCCACGACAAGTAAAATGCAATATGCCTACTTCACTCCATCATTAGCATTCATAAATAAAAAATCTCCTGAATCTTTTATTGGGCAAGACCCAGCACAGTTTGAGGACAAAAAATTCCTAAAGGCTTCAATCGACATAATCTTGAACAATGTTATTAAAGCCCCAACGCTTGAAGAGACGCAAGAAAAATTAGAATTGTTATTCGCCAGAAAAGGCGGAATGGTTATAAGTACCGTTGTTAATGAAAACCTAGCAATGAACGGGATGATAAAAGAAGGGTCCCCGCTTCCTAATGATGTTAATAAAGACGCCGACGATGGAACTTCTGATTTAAATGATGCTGTTAATTTTAAACCTGCCCCAAACGGCGCAGGAATTAATGAAGGCGCTTTGTTTAAAAACGACCCTCCAAAGAATAAGCCCAAGAAGCCCAAGAAGAAAGGCGTGGGACTGATGGCCGGACTTCAAGTGGGAACCGTATTCCCGCCTCCAATCGGAAATAAACTAAAGTTATCCCCGATCCCCGGCTTTAGCTTCCCATTGGATAACTACGAAGTAAAGTCTCCAAACAATGTTTTTGCTAAACTTGGACTTTCAAAAGAAGGGGCAAAAGAAAAATTCAAACAATTGCCAAATCAAATCAAAGCGCTATTCGTTGCCGGCGAAGAAAAAGACAAAGGTGGAATATCCCAACTTAAATTTAATCCTTTTTCAAAAGGCAATCCACTTTATGGTCCAAGCAGAAGTTATATGTTTTTCTTCAATTACCAAAACATCGCCGTCGTAGAAGTGTTAGACGGATATGAAACGTCTAGCGATGGTAAGAATAGAAACTTTCTTTCGAAACCAAAGTTTAAACTTTTAACAGAAGAGGTATATAATTCTATAAAAGGAAAAGCGGTATTGTGCAGGGTGCGAAGATACATGGATAATAACTTTATTAAACCATTTAACGATTTCTATTTAGAGCTTCCTTTTTATGACGAATATTTTATTCTTAAAGATGCTGGAAAACCTATCGTTAAATTAGACCCGCCAGCCCCGCAGGTTCAGGGAATCGTAAAACAAATAGCCAAAGCAGCAAATAACAACATACCTTTGGAAGTGGTTCACGTAGGACCACAAGGCGCAGGAATGAAAAACCCCCCTAAAGAAAGTCCGCCAAACAACCCACCCCCAGCGCAAGACAAGCCACCAAATCCGCCTGGAGCAAAACCAAATAGAGCAGGAGGTGGACGCTAATGGCTGGCTTCGGTAAAAAAGCACTGTACATAACTTCTGGATCATACACTAGTGGACCATTAGGCACTTCTACTTTCAATGATAGCCTAGACACAGATGCGTTTAGAAAAGATATGTTTCTAACTTGGCGCGACTCAGATCTTCAAAAAGGCGTTTATGGAGTACCTTTCAAAGGGCAAGATCAAAAAAGCGGATTAATAGATTGGTTTTATATCGGAGACGAAGACGCTATCTTGCATGAAGATGGCGGCGAAACAAGGACAGTGTACTTTGCACACAAAGATTATAGCTTGAAACAATTTGAAATCTTAACAGAGATTGAAGAATTAGGTAAGAACCCCAACCCAAAGGCTGCACTCCTAGCCGTCGCAATATTTAGAAGTCAAATTGTAAACAAATCTCATTTCTCCTACCTTGTAGCTGGACAGCACAAGGGAGAAATGATTGATTACTTTTATACAAACTTGATCGGACACAGCTTATCAGATTACCCAGTGATTAAAACAGGAAAGGTTTTTAAAGACTACACTTTCCAGCTTGTAACTCCTTTTGATAAAGAAGAAGTAGAAGCGATGGCTTCGTTTACAAAGCCTTATTATGTTGATTATTCTTCAGAATACATCTTTACAGAAACCGAATATGAATCAGTGATTCAAAAATCAACAATCCCTGAATCTTTATTGCCAAATTTCTATTCTTATCTAACAAGTGAGTTTGCAGATGATCCTGCTACTACAACCATAAGTCCAGGAAACCTAGACCCAGATAGCAAGAAACCGTTCTTTGCCAACTATGCAAAAGAGTTGAACACTATCCCCCAACAGCAAAAAGATGTGTTTGAAAAGCAACAAGAAAACATAGGGATTACAGCAAATAATCTTAAGTTTATCACTGATTATAACGACAAGTCTGTATTCTTTCCAATGCACAACCGCATTGAGTTTGATACTCAAAAGACAAATATCCTTGGACCCATCCTGGAGCAAGCGAGCTTATTCCAGCCGCTCATGAAGTGGGCGATTGACAGCTTTGCAAATGCTCAAGCGGATCAAGACTTGCAACAAGGCAATAACGCAAATGGGTTTTTCTTCATAAAAGATCCGTTTATTGTCAGTAGAAACGTAACAGAGGTTTCTCAAGGTGAGCCAGTAGGTCTTGTCAATGATTTAGCAAAAATTGTTATTCCAAATGCAGACGCTGGTAACGCTTTAGACAACTTTGTCGAAAGCACCGACCTATGGTACTCAAAAGAATTTGTCAAACAATACTCAACAATGATTGGTAATATTGAAGACAAGGATTTAGATGCCGACAAGCCAATTTCTTTTGCTCAAATCATTCTATCTTTTATTGCAAGAGGAAAGTTAAAGAAACTTATCAAAGATAAGTCTAGGTCTTATAAAGAGATACTAGAAGGCAAGCCTGCCTATTCAGAGATCATAATGTATCGAGTTTCCAAACACCCTATTGATAGCAATGGTAATCCCACCTCGCTACCAACACAAAACTACTGGGTTTCAAACCCCGAAGATGCAAGCAAGATAGTTTTATATGATACTCAAGTTAAATACGATAAGACATATCGTTACTTTATCTATGCTTACGTCGCTATCGTTGGAACTGAATACGAATATTCAAATCTTAATACAGAGAACGTCCTAACCCCAGATGGTAACACTTATGACGGAAGATGGTATGCAGACGTTAAAGTTCGAACGACACCAAAGTTAAGACTGATGCAGGTGCCATACTATGGATTTTCGAATACTGAAGACAGTGATTTACATATTTTTGACGATCCTCCACCGGCACCGGATGTTTCTTTTATCCCGATCAGAGGAAGCATAAACAAAATAAAAATTTATATGAATGGTAATGTAGATCGTTATGAAATGCTTCCAATCATTATCCAAGACACTGATGTCGAGATTTTTGAAAAAATAAGAAAGTTCCAAAAGAAAAAACCACAAGAAAAAATTAAATTTGAAACAGACGATCAATCCGCCGCATACGAAGTTTTCAGGATTGGACCAGATCCCATATCTGGTATAACACCTGCTCCTACTTCTTATGAAGATTTTAAAGATTTACTTGTTTACAAGGTTAATGATGCTAACTTAAGACCAGCAGGTTCTGTGGTCGATACTCTCCTACCTAATAAAAAATATTATTATTGCTTTAGAACCGTAGATATTCATGATAACATATCAATACCAACTGCGGTTTTTGAAGTTGAGTTACAATCTCAACCAGGAATTTCTCTTGGATATCCAGTAATTAGAGTATATGAATTTGGAGAAAAAGAACCAAAAGTTGCCACAAAGTCTTTAAGAAGATATTTACATTTGAGAGCAACATTGCCTCAAGTATTCATTCCACAAGTTGAAGGTGAAGACAAAACAACAGCAATAGGCAAGAATATTAAAGAAGTTGGCGTCACAGAACAAAAACTTTTCGCTAGTGAAGACAGCGAAGAAAACATCAATAATACAAAAAAATTCAAAATTCGCTTAACATCCAGGCAAACTGGTAGGAAAATAGATGTTAATGTGCGTTTTGTTTATAAACAAACGGAATAATTTAGTTTTTTACCCTAATTATAGAGATGAGGAGTCAAATATAAAATGGCATTTTTAGACAATTCAGGAGATATTATCCTAGATGCAGTACTAACTGACACGGGAAGGTTTAGATTAGCAAAAGGCGACGGAAGTTTTAAAATTGTAAAATTTGCGTTAGCTGATGATGAAATTAACTACGGAAGTTACGATAAAACAAACGCAAGTGGTAGTGCTTATTACGACTTGAGCGTTTTACAAACACCCGTTTTAGAAGCGTTTACTAACAACACTTCTACTATGAAATCAAAACTGATTTCAATCCCAAGAACTAACATACTATATTTACCAATTTTAGATGTTAATGGTTTGCAAGGAACAAACAAGACATTCGCCTCCACAGGCGCTTACTATGTTACAACTAACACTAACACTAGCAATAAATTTGCTGGACTTAGAGGTATCGCTGATGGAATCACACCAGATCAGGGGCAGACCACAGTCCGTATCGATCAAGGTTTAGACACTCCAGAGATTTCACCTTTAAGTGCCCTAGACGCAGATCTTGTTGAAACACAGTATATCGTTCAGTTAGATAACCGCTTGGGACAATTAACAGATAAAAATGGTTCACTTACGCAACCTAGCTTTATTGATGATGACCAGATTGCTCATTATTATTTGTCCCAAGGCGATGGTGTTTATGTAAATGATATCGAGTCAGTCAGCGCCGACGCCCCACAGCAGAACATGGTCATCGCTGGACCTCGCGGAACTAAAGTAGAATTGAAGTTTAAAAGCTCAATCGAACTTGAGTCCAGTGATTACTTGTTTACAAAACTGGGAAGCACTGGTACATTGGTAGATAAAGACGGAGTAACGCAAAACATCTATTTCATTGATACAATCATGAGAGCGATGGGAGCGACAACTGGTGCATCGATTGATGTGCCCATTAGATTCATTAAAATTCAGTAAGGATAACTAAAATGGCAACAACTTTTAAGACTTTTTTGAGCAAAGACATAGCATCCACAAGAACGATGCTTCACGAGGCAATTCCTATTACAGGAACACTAGTTTCAGGTACATATGACGCCGGAACATCAACCGAGAATACTAAAACATACTCTCATGGAATGTTTGAATCAGTTTATGATTACCCTTACTTAAGTTCTTCTGCCAATCATATCCTTGATATTACAATGGGATACTCAGCTAATTCGGTTTTATCATCATCTAGAGCAGCCTTTGAAGGCTCGACTTTGGATCAACAGAAAAAGAAAATCAATGTCTACAACGAAATGGCTCAAGTGCTTGTAGGATACGATGTATCCGGCTCCATTCAAGAATTTGATGTAGATGGAGACCTGCTTGCCGGCGGCGCAAAAATGCGAGAAACTTTCTTTGTGAACTTTGCACGTTTGCTGACAAAAGATGAAATTAAAAAAGGCAGCTTCGCTATGTCGTTTATGACTGGTTGCACAGGACTAACTCCAGCCGCTCTAACTGGTAACGTTTTAACTATTGGCGATACAAATGCTCAAAACAACTATAAAATAAATTCTCCTGCCGGAGAGTATGGGCTCCTTAAGGTTAGTGATTGTATAGCTAATCACGGACACGCTATTGGAGATACGATAGGGCATGTGTATTATCAAGCGGGAATCGCGGTATTATCTTCATCTGTTTTTGCAGCTTCGCAGTTCATTGTCAATCAAGGCAAAGATAAAGGGAAGAATTTGTCATCTTTTGCTCCAAACACGAACGCCGCTTCGGGAACTGTTTTCGACACGCAACTCAGTTCATCAATCCAATTGAATGCTAATGCTTTTCGAAGACGATTAAGCAATATCAGCTTTAATAACACAACTGAATTAAATTCTACTATCTATTTCTGTAGAGCCAATAACACAGACTTTAATTACAGCACGAACCCAACATATGTATCGAGCAGTAAAATTGTTGTCAAGAATAATACCCTAGACAATCCAGTGGCATATGCTACAACGATTGGGTTATACTCTGCTGACAACGAATTACTTGCTGTAGCGAAACTTTCAGAGCCTATTAAGAAGGATCCGACAAACGAGCTAACATTCCGCGTGCGCCTAGACTATTAAAGTACTGATAAGCATAGTGGAGTTTAGAAATGCCGTATTACAAATTTGGACCTAATGATCTTCTTTATAATCAAGTAAAGGCACATCCACGAACAGAGTTCATTACTTACATTAGTGGAACTAGGTATTACAATAGCGTTCCAAAGATAAGCGGCACTCATGTTGCCAACGTCGGGCATATCCCAACTGGACACGTTAGCTTATATGAGATGAATGTAGACCGCCGCTCTGGCGGACTTATATATCCCTTCTTGACAAAAGAAAGCGGGCTCTCTGCATTTAACACGGTCTCGCTAGATGAGTTCAATCAGAACTTTAATTATGGAGACGAAATCTCTAGTAGCTATCCGCTGTCCTCTTCTTATCACCGAAGGTATTACGCTGTTGATGAGAAGCGAGTAAGGCTTGATTCGATCAAGACTGCAATGAAGTCTTATACCCCACTAAGCCCCAACTATAGAATTTCCAGTTCGTTTGGAGACTACTCAACAGGTTCATTGAATCTTATTTCAATTCCTTCTATCTTCTACGGCTCAGAGATTAAAAAAGGGACTGTTGATTTAAAGTTTTTTATCACTGGTACACTCGTAGGTCGAGCACAAGATATCAACCGCAACGGCAATCTTATTCAAACATTGCCGGTAGACAGTCCAGGCAGCGGGAGTACAGTCGGAGTAGCCTTATATGGCGAAGGGATTCTTCTTCTTAACGGATTAACTGATTTATCTGCTGGAGAGTTTACAGACCTCTATGAAGGAACACAAAATGATGGACCTAGATGGACATATTTTGGCACACCTACAAGTAATAGAAATGTATTTTCTATGGCGTTCGAAGGCACAACCTATACTCCAACAATGACCATGTTCGCGAAAGCTCCTCAAGGTGAACTAAACCACTCTAATAACCCAACGTTCAGATCTAAAGACCAAATAACAAGTTCTTTATCGACAGGCAAGCTAGGGTACTTTGAATCGCCCACGCCAATAAAAAATATTAACAGTAGCTCATTTTCTGATTATAATGAGTCCTTCAACAATGTGACTTATATTTCTTCAATTGGAGTATATGACAAGGATAGGAATCTTATTGCTGTCGCAAAGCTTGCCAATCCAGTTAGGAAATTAGAATCGGAAGATTTCACATTTAAATTAAAATTGGATATATGATTTTAGGACTAGATGTCAGTACGAGTATTACTGGCGCAACAATACTTGACAAGGAAGGAGAGGTTCTCTACAATGAAGCCTGGGACACAAGAAAATTTAAAAACTTCTTTGTCAAGGCGGCATATATTGAGGAAAAAATTGTACACCTTAATAAACTTTACGGAGGATTCGAAAAAGTATTTATCGAACAATCTCTCCAAACTTTCAGATCTGGATTCTCCTCCGCAAAAACTTTGTCAACTCTCTCTCGTTTTAATGGGATTGTGTCATGGCTTGTATATCGAATCTTGCAGACAGAACCAGAATACATAGCAGCAACCTCCGCTCGTAAGCTTTGTGGAATAAGAATACCGAGGGGCGTAAAGGCAAAGGGTGTTGTTATACAATATATACTTGACAAAGTACCAGGTGTCACGATACAATACACAAAGTTTAATAATCCAAAACCTGAATGCTACGATAAAGCTGATAGCTGGGTAATTGCTAAGGCAGGTCACACTCTATGTCAGAGGGAAAAAAGCTCCGAATCCTCAAAGAAATCTTAGGGAACTGTTTTAATTCAGGTGAGGAGTATCTTTTTTACTGTCCCAAGTGCAATCACCACAAAAAGAAACTTTCAGTTAATTTAGATAAGAACGCTTTTAAGTGTTGGATCTGCGATTATGTGGGAACCTCCCTCCGTCGTCTTATCCGAAAGCATGGGGATTACAATCACCTTTCTAGGTGGTCAGAACTTACTGATGAGGTAGATCTAACTTTATTCTCTGATGATCTGTTCGCGACGAAAGAAGTCGATCTAGATCAAAGATTAAGCATACCGACCGAATTTAAGTCATTGGCAAATAAAATTTTACCCCTCACTTCCCAAAATGCCCAAATATACCTCAAGGATAGAGGTCTTACGAAAAAAGATGTTATCTATTGGAAAATTGGATATTGCGAAGGCGGACAATACGATGGTCGTATCCTTATTCCTTCGTTCAGCGAAGATGGCTATTGTAATTACTTTGTGACACGAACGTACATTGGAGACTGGAAGAAGTATTTAAACCCGACAGCAAGTAAAGATATCATTTTCAATGAGCTTTATTTAGATTTTGATTCAGATTTGGTTTTAGTCGAGGGTGTCTTTGACGCCATCGTCGCAGGTCCAAACTCTGCCCCTCTTCTTGGATCAACACTTAAAGATACCTCTCAACTCTTCCAAAAGATCGTTAGAAACGATACGCCGGTTTATGTTGCCCTTGATCCAGACGCATCAAAAAAAGAAGATAGCCTGATAAGGAAGTTGTTGAGGTATGGTGTTCAGGTACATAAAATTGATATCTCGCCTTTCAATGATGTTGGCGAGATGACAAAAGAAGAATTTAAGTTTCGAAAAAGCCAAGCAGTCTATATTGAAGAAGATACTTATATGTTAACGAAAGCCCTTATGGCTATTTGATTAAAAATAGATTTTACTTGTATTTACGACTATTTATTGTGTTGCAAGAGGACTCCTAAATGAAACTCAAGAAATCAAAATTAAGAAAGATCATTAATGAAGAACTGGTTCGCGTTATTATGGAAAGCGATGTTAAGAGGTTTGTCACCCTTAAAGAAAACCTTGATGGAGAAACAGATCCAGAAGGCAAAATGGCTAAGTCTCAATTAGAGAGATCAGCAGAAAATGCACAGAGGCTCGCTTCCTCAATGACAGACGACCAACAACTTGATGGCTGGGTCCAAGCTAAAATTACAAAGGCTTCTGATTATTTGCAATCGGTTGCTAATCACCTGCAAAAAGAGTCTCTCCTTGAAGCAGCAGCGGAACCATCCGATGTGGCTTTTGGAACTGGGGGTAGTTATGCACCTTCTGATTCTATGGGATTGATGGATCCTCATGCACCCGAAGCTAGCGAAGACGACTGGTTTAATAATATCCAAATTGCTTCAAGGATCTTGGAAGACTTACCTCTATCCGATCTACCAGAGCAAGTTACTTACGCAGCCAAAATGTTAAGAGACAGTATCGATGTGATGACCAACCCCCTGGTTGAAGAAAAATAAACACCTTGACTTCCTCTTAAAATTTACTATACTATAGGTAGAACAGTGCGGAGGTACGCTTGAAGATAGCACACGTAAGTGATATACACGTCAGAAACTATCGATACCACAAAGAATACCAACAGGTATTCGATCAGCTTTACGAGAAGTTAAGAGAACTAAAACCCGATATTATTGTTAATACAGGCGATACTGCTCATACTAAACTAAACTTAAGTCCGTCCTATTTCGATATGACAGCGAAGATGTTTAAGAATTTAGCAGACATCGCTCCTTATCATATCATCTTGGGTAACCACGATCTAAACTTAAGAAACCTATCAAGAATTGATGCCATCACACCAATTGTTGAAGCTCTTGGGCACCCTAACTTGTTCTTGCATAAGAACACTGCGCAAGTGGATGTTGGACAAGATTGTGTTTTAAACGTCTTATCTATCATCGATCCAGAGAACTGGACACCACCAGAGGACGAAAGCAAGATTAACATTGCTCTCTATCATGGTTGTGTCTCTGGCGTATCTACAGACGCCGGATTCGTATTAAGCCACGGTGACATTAGCTTGTCTGAACTCCTGGGCTATGATTACGTCTTGCTTGGAGATATCCACAAGACAAATCAGAAAGTCGATAAGAAAGGAAAGATGCGCTATCCTGGCTCGCTTATTCAACAAAACTTTGGTGAAACGCCAGATAAAGGGTTTCTACTTTGGGATATAAAAGACAAGGATGATTTTACTGTTGAGCATATCGCTCTTGAGAACCCAAAACCTTTCATTACAATTGGTTTAACAAGGCAAGGGCGTCTTCCAAAAAAGCTTAAAATCAAAGACAATGCCCGCGTTAGACTTGTATCAGAGAACACCTTATCATTGGATGTAATACGTCGCGGTATTGAACTGGTTAAAACCAAGTTTAAAGCGGAGTCCGTTACCTATGTTTGCCGAGCCAACGGTTCAAACGGGTCCCCTGACGAAATCATCGAAGGAATCGGTAATGACGACCTTCGAGATATAGAAGTCCAACAAGAGCTTATTGACGAGTACTTAAGCGAATATCAAATCGATTCCGAAACTCTCCAGCGTATTTTCCATTTAAATCATAAGTACAACGTCCTTGCTGAAGAAGAAGAAGAGGTTAAAAGAAACATTAACTGGAAACTTCTCTCACTTAAGTGGGACAACTTATTTAATTATGGCGAAGATAACGTCATTGACTTTGAAAAAATGCAAGGTGTAGTCGGTATTCTTGGTAAGAATTTTAGTGGTAAGAGTTCTATCGTTGATAGTCTTCTCTATGCTCTTTTCAATTCTACATCAAAGAACGAGAGAAAGAACCTTAACATCATTAACCAGAACCGCGAAGCCGCACAGGCAACGGTCGAAGTCGCAGTCGGACATTCAGTTTACAAGATCGACCGCGAAAGCATAAAGTATGAACGAACCTTAAAAGGTAACACATCGCAAGAAGCAAAGACTAATGTTGAGTTCACACGCTTCGATCAAGATACAAACGAGGAAGTGGTTCTAACGGGCGATAAGCGATCAAGCACCGATAAGAATATCCGCTCTGTCTTTGGCAGCCTTGACGATTTTTTATTGACTTCGATGGCTTCCCAGATGGGCTCTCTAAACTACATCAACGAGGGGTCAACAAAGCGAAAAGAGATTTTGGCAAAATTTCTTGACTTGGAGATCTTCGAAAAGAAGTTCAAAAAAGCAAAAGAAGACGCATCGGACTTAAGGTCTGCCCTTAAAAGGTTTGACGCAAGAGACTTTGATCAAGATCTTACAGATCTGAATACAGAGTTAGCAAGAAACGAAACAGCAATTGAGCACAAAGAAAGAATGTGCAAAGAAATAAAGATTGAAGTAGAGGAGCTTGAGTCTAAAAAGAAAAGTCTGGAGTCCTCTCTCTCTTCGATCCCCGAAGAGATTATCGATATCAACCAAGTCCTTGAGGAGATAAAGCTCAATAAGGAGAAATTCATTTCCACTGCTAAAGAAAGCGAGAAAAAGAAAGGGATTCTAACTGAAAAGCAAGAAATGAACAATAAAATTAAAACCTTTATTGAGAACTTTCCCATTGATAATATCCAAGACGCAAGAAACAAGTCCGCAGACAACGAAGACAAGCTAAACCAACTTGAGACAGATCTTGACCTTCTTCTCCTTAAACTTAAGCAGCAAGAGAAGAAGACCGGCTTACTCAACGAAGTACCTTGCGGCGAAGAGTACTCCCATTGTAAATTTATCAAAGATGCATACTCAGCGTCAAATATTATTGGCACTACAAAGAAGAGCGTCGAGGACCTGCAAATCTCAAGAAATAAGGTTCAACGCGAACTCGATCAGTTAGAAGGTACTAAAATTGAGGAAAGGTACGAAAAATATCTACAACTACTAGAAAAAAACAATGCTATTTTAAAAGAAGTAAACAATCTATTGCTTTCACTAGAGAGGAACAAAACTTTATCAATTAAGATGAAAAATGCCATTGATTTCTTGGAAGAGAAAAAGTCTCTTTATAATGAGAATAAAGAGGCGATTGAAAACTACGAACAATTAAACAAAGAATTCAAATCAATTGATAAAAAGATTGCCCTCAAGAAAGAGGACCATGAGTGTTGTAAGAAAGAAACGCTTGAATTTTACAAGACGAACGGATCTCTTGAACAAAAGCTGACTCAACTCAAAGCAGAGGAACAAGAGAAGGAGCAAATGCAAAAACAGTATTCTGCTTATCACTTGCTAATGACCTGCATGCATTCCAATGGGATCTCTTATGACATTATCAAAAAGAGACTTCCTCTTATTAACGAAGAGATCTCAAAGATCTTAACAAGCATTGTTAACTTCCAAGTTATGTTCGTAAACGACGACAGAAAGCTGGACATTCTAATTCAGCACCCGTTATACGACCCACGCCCGATTGAGCTAGGCTCGGGAGCAGAAAAGACCATTGCAGCAATGGCAATCCGTCTTGCTCTCCTGAACGTAACAACAATGCCCAAGGGTGACATCTTCGTCCTTGATGAACCCGGCACTGCTCTTGACGAAGAGAATATGGAAGGTTTTGTCAGGATTTTGGAGATGATCAAATCACAATTTAAAACTGTTCTTCTTATCTCTCACCTCGATACTCTAAAAGACATCGTAGATAAGCAAATTATTATTGAGAAAGAAGACGGATTCGCAAAAGTATATGAGGTATAAATGAAAGCAATTGGAATTATTGGTCAAGGATTTGTTGGAACAGCAATCCGTGAAGGACTAAAAAGCAAGTTTGATATTGAGACATACGATAAGTTTAAAGACTCATCATGTTCTACTCTTGAAGAGTTGATGACAAAAACAAAGATGTTTTTTGTGTGCTTACCTACCCCAATGCGCCAGGATGGATCTTGTGATCTTTCCATAATTGAGGAGGTTATCCAAGAAGCTGACAAGCATTCTAATGGACACATTGCGATTATTAAATCAACGATATTACCAACAACGACAGAAAGATTGAATGCAGAGACAAAAGATTTATCAGTGGTATTCAGCCCAGAGTTTTTAACAGAGGCAAATTACATTGATGACTTCAAGAATCAAAATAGAATAATCATTGGTGGACATCAGGATCCATCAACAAAAGTAGCAGATATGTTTAAAAAAGCATTCCCAAATGTCTTGATTGTTAAGACAGAGCCGACAGTAGCAGAAATGGTTAAGTATTTTACGAATACTTTTCTTGCCACTAAAGTCAGCTTTGCTAATGAAATGAGAAAGGTGTGTGCAAATATTAATATCGATTACGATAAGGTACTAGGTTACTCGCTATATGATACTAGAATCGGAGGAACTCACTTGTCAGTCCCAGGTCCTGATGGACAACAGGGATTCGGAGGTAGCTGTTTCCCCAAAGATATCAATGCTTTAATTCATTTTGCAAGAAGCTTGGGCTTCGAGCCGACTGTACTATCATCGGTTTGGAAAAAGAATTTAGAAGTAAGACCATCCCGTGATTGGGAAAAACTTAAAGGTCGAGCCGTATCCGAAAAAGATTAAAGTACTATTTACAGTACGGAGATTTTTAAAATGGAAAAGGTCAAAGCATATTTAGATACCCTAACGGAGAAAGTTATTAGCCGCAAGTTTCTTGCTTGGTTAACAGCGACTGGACTCACCGCTTATGGTACATTAGCGTCTGAAGATTGGGTAGCCGTTACCGTCATGTATATCGGATCACAAGCCCTTGTCGATCTAGCAACACAGTGGAAGCACGGTAGCTGATATGAATCTTAAGCTAAAGAAAGTATGGGCATGGATTAAGAAGTGCTGGTATATTCCTGCTCTCGCAATCTTTATACTCTTGGCAATTATTTTGTGCCCCTTGTGCGCTACAAGTGATAATAAACTGTTTAAGATGTTTAAAGCAAGCAAGGATAGCTATAAGAAAGAAGTTGATGCTATCAACAAAGCTCAAGAGGAAAAAGAAAAAAAGAAAGACGAGCTTTATGCAAAGTATGTCGAGACGATGAAGAACCTGTCTACAGAACACAATGTCGATATGGATGCTCTCGAAGAAAACAAGAAGAAAAAATTAGACACACTAGTCAAGAAGTATAAAGGAACACCAGACGAACTAGCCAAGGAATTAAGTGATATGTTCGGGGCTGATTATGTGGAGTAAGTCTGTAGTAACCTTTCTAATTTATCTTTTAGTATTCATGCCTTATGCTGCTTATGCAGGAGAAGCTGACCCTGATGACTCTTTAAACATCAACGGCAAGGTAACTGCCTTGGGGCAAGGAGAAAAAGCTCCGTACCAAGGAATCCTTTTCGACATTCAGGCAGCAACAAAGTTAAAGCTTGATAGAGAGTTTACTCAAAAGAAGTTTGAACTCCAATTGGATTTTGAAAAGAAAAAGATTTCCGCCGACCTCACATTAAAGCTAGACACTTTAAAAATGCAGCACGATACTCTCAAAAGCAAGACGGATGCCCTGCTGGTGATAAAAAACGATGAGATAAATCGCCTGCAAGAGCTAGTTAAAGAAGATCCGAACGATTATAATAACTGGTTTTTTGCTGGTGGCGTCCTCGTTGGCGTTTTACTATCTATTGGGATCTTCTATGCAGCGGTGGAGATTAAAGAGTAGTGGGCAGAAATAATACAATTGGTACGTACAGTAGGGCTAAACTTGATCATCTGATTAAAAACGGCGCTGGCGCAGGTGACATTACTGGCGTGACTGCTGGCAACGGCATAGCCGGCGGAGGAAATTCCGGCGCTGTCACATTGGCAGTCGATATCGCAACCGCAACAGACGGTACAGGGATAACAGTTTCAGACAACGACCTTCTTTTAATAGCTGATGTTAATGATTCAAACAATGTAAAGAGAGTTACACTTTCCCAACTGCAAGCAGACCGCCCAGCCGGTTCGACAGGAGGAATTCAGTTTAATAACGGTGGAGAGTTTTCTGCTTCTAGCAACCTCACCTTCAGTACTTCAAATAAACTAGTTGTAACAGGATCCGTTGGATTGCACGGACACGTAGACGTTACAGGCGATATGGTTATTTCTGGAACCCTTTATGGCGGTTCCCCTTTGAAGCTTGGTAACGGTATTCAGATGGTAGGTAATGACCCTACTGCGTTAAAAATTAGAGATGATCAGTGTATCTTTCTTGGAAACAATAACAATAGCTGTATCATGTTTAAAAGCGCACCCGGTATGTATTTAGATATTTCTGGATCTTCGAATGGCATTGTATTATCAGGGTCCAGTGTTAAAGTAGATGGGTACTTAGGAGTAGGCATGGACTTGGGCGCTGGTATCACTCACGGCATCACACTGCCAGATACAACTGCTGACAATAGTGGCATGATAAAAGCAACTGCTTATTTGACATACAGTTCGCGAAAGTATAAGAAGAACATTAAGCCAATGGAAAAAGCGTTAGATAAGTTAGATAACCTCCGTGCCGTGACTTTTGATTGGAAAGATACTGGAAAGAATGACATAGGATTTATTGTTGAAGAGATCATCGAAGAACTGCCAGAAGTAATCGGATATGATAATGGCACTCCCTCTTCTATGGACTATGCAAAGATGACTTCTTTCTTATTACAATGTGTAAAAGAACAGCAAACAGAAATTAAAAATCAAAAAGAAAAAATTAATTTTTTAGAAAAACACCTGTATAAATAAGCAATTACGAAATAATAAAATATTTTGTAACTTTCAGTCAGTAAAAATGATAGCCGTCTCTCTATTTAAATGGACGGGCGAAAGCCTGTCTGCACATTAAATTTTCAATAATTATAGGGGGAAAATATTATGGCTGCACCTTTTGATACGAGTAACGTAAGCATTTACGGGCAATACTCACAATATGAGAACGCGGGCACAAGCGCACCAACTGGTTCGTCTAGAGCATTAGCGTTTCTTTACGCATCTTCGTCCACAGGACAAGCTGCTGACACAAAACTTTACTTAGTGAATGGTACTGGTTCCGCAGGAATCGTTGC
>TARA_R110000737_G_scaffold239455_1_pt1 | contig 94742 bp, 79 predicted proteins | sample TARA_R110000737 | Tara Oceans TARA_R110000737 (sample SAMEA4398027) | marine metagenome | biome: Polar Biome; feature: [SRF] surface water layer (ENVO:00010504); material: water (ENVO:00002006), including particulate matter (ENVO:01000060) such as... | depth 5 m | reverse complement strand
ACACTATCTACTTCCAGCTCGTCTTGATGAGGTGCGTATTATAGACGGTTTATCTTTTGTGTCAACCCGTTTTATTAATGTTTTTAATCTTATTTTAGGAGATGAATAAATCTGTATTTCTTTCAATGGGTTATAAAACTGAGGTTCTTTATTTTCTTGAATACTAGTGTGCAATATTATTTAGCGCGCCAATTTTTAATGAAGATAAGCTTGTTTGATCTTCATAACTCGACTTATTTGTCCTGTCATTCTTGAGTATTTTCCTTAAACAAATTACCTCTTATATTTTTGAATGTTGATATTCATATAATTAGCACTATATACAAGCTAAGTTATTCAGGCTTATATGACGCTTTCAGTATATTGTCTTACATAGTGCACTATTTGATACTACCTTTATCATAAGATATGGTTCTTATATTAGTCGTCTAGTCGTCGCCCAATTCCTTGATATCTAGTGTTGAGAGACGGTTTTTGCTATAATAGGTATTTTGCTGCATTACTTATATATTTTGGCTGTTATGTTACTTCTATAGCGAAATGCGTTTTGCTGCAATGCTATTGATTAACTGGCTTTAAGCCTTGCATCAGCTCTAGCATATATAGTCATAATAAGTCTTTAGGTAATGCGTCCCTTTCACAACATATCACAATGATTAGATATAATTGATGTGGTCTCACGGTTATATGATTGATGGTTGCAATCATCACTGCCAACGGACCCAATAATAGGCGAATAGATTATGGTAGCGATTACTTTACCCGATGGTAGTGTAAAAGACTTTGAAGGTCATACAACAGTCATGGAAGTGGCGCAAAGTATTGGGACAGGACTCGCTAAAGCGACGGTTGCTGGACGTGTAAATGGTCATCTAGTAGATGCACATGATCCTATCGTCGCTGATGCCAATGTTGAAATCGTAACGCCAAAAGACGACGACGGTGTTGATATTATTCGTCACTCATGCGCTCACCTGTTAGGTCATGCTGTTAAACAGCTCTACCCTGATGTGAAAATGGTCATTGGTCCTGTTATTGATGATGGTTTTTATTACGATATCTTTAGTGAAACGCCATTTACGCCTGAGCATATGGAAGCGATTGAAAAACGCATGATGGAGCTGATCAAGCAAGACTATGACGTTATCAAAAAAATGACGCCACGTGCCGAAGCGATTGAGATATTTGAATCACGTAACGAAGACTATAAGCTAAAGCTTATTAATGATATGCCAGGTGAAGAAGCGTTTGGCTTGTATCATCATCAAGAATATGTCGATATGTGCCGTGGTCCGCATGTACCAAACACGCGCTTTTTGAAAGTATTTAAACTGACCAAAATGTCAGGTGCTTATTGGCGCGGCGATGCGAAAAATGAGCAGTTACAGCGTATCTATGGTACTGCGTGGGCTGATAAGAAACAGTTAAAAGCTTATATTCAGCGTATTGAAGAAGCAGAAAAACGTGATCATCGTAAAATTGGTAAAGTGCTGAACCTATTTCATATGCAAGAGCAGGCGCCAGGTATGGTGTTCTGGCATGCTAATGGTTGGACGATTTATCAAGTACTTGAGCAATATATGCGCAAAGTACAATACGATAATGGTTATGAAGAGATTAAAACACCTCAAATCGTTGATCGCAGTTTGTGGGAGCGCTCAGGACATTGGGGCAACTACGCAACCAATATGTTCACGACTTCTAGCGAAAACCGTGATTATGCGGTAAAACCGATGAACTGCCCTTGTCATGTGCAAGTGTTTAATCAAGGTTTAAAGTCTTATCGTGACTTACCACTGCGTATGGCTGAATTTGGTTCTTGTCATCGTAATGAGCCATCAGGTTCATTGCATGGTTTGATGCGTGTACGTGGTTTTACTCAAGATGATGCCCATATCTTCTGTACGCAGGCACAGATTCAACAAGAAGTCGCTGACTTTATTAAGCTAACGCTTGCGGTCTATGAAGATTTTGGCTTTGACAATATCATTATGAAGCTTTCTACCCGCCCTGAAAAACGTGTTGGTAGTGATGAGTCTTGGGACTTTGCAGAAAAGGCTCTTGCAGATGCGCTTGATAGCTCAGGGCTAGACTGGGATTACTTACCTGGCGAAGGTGCATTCTATGGTCCAAAGATTGAGTTTAGTCTAAAGGATTCATTAGGACGCATTTGGCAGTGTGGCACTATTCAGGTTGATCCGAACATGCCTGAACGACTAGATGCAGAGTTCGTCAATGAGCAAAACGATCGTGAAGTACCTATTATGTTGCACCGTGCAATCTTAGGGTCGTTTGAGCGTTTCATCGGTATTTTGATCGAAAACTATGCCGGTTGGATGCCAGTATGGCTAGCACCGCAGCAAGTTGTGGTCATGAATATCACCGATAAACAGGCTGATGCATGCGAAAACGTAGTTAGCGAGCTTAAAAATGCAGGTTTGCGCGCTATTAGCGACTTGCGTAACGAAAAGATTGGATTTAAGATACGAGAGAAAACATTAGAACGTATTCCCTATATGCTAGTATTAGGGGATAAAGAAGTCGAATCGGGCAGTGTCAACGTCCGAACTCGTGAAGGTGAGAACCTTGGCGTGATGAGTGTTTCTGAATTTATTACATTAGTACAGACCGCTGTCAGTAAAAAAGGCCGACAGACCCCAAAAACAGATGAGGAGTAATACCTATTAAACAGTCCAACCGTTTGAACATCAACGAAGATATCAATGTCAAAGAAGTCCGTCTCGTTAAAGAAGATGGCGAGCAAATGGGCGTGGTTGATATCGCAACCGCGATGAAAGCGGCACGTGATGAAAATCTAGATTTGGTCGAATTAGTTCCTGAAGCTAAGCCGCCAGTATGTAAGATCATGGATTATAAGCATTTCCTCTATGATCAAAAGCAAAAGGCTAAAGAAGCTAAGAAAAACCAAAAGCAGACTCAGCTTAAAGAGATGAAGCTACGTCCTAGTACCGAAGAGGCCGATTATCAGGTTAAACTGAGAAAAATCGTGAGCTTCTTGGAAGATCAAGACAAAGTTAAAATTAGCATCCGTTTCCGCGGACGTGAAATGGCGCACCAAGATATCGGTCGCAAACAACTTGATCGTATCATTGAAGATACTGCTGATATCTCAAACGTCGAACAGTACCCTAAGATGGAAGGTCGTCAGATGGGTATGCTGCTTGGACCCACTAAGAAAAAGTAATCTGTTTATTGGATTGCTTTGAGTGGTGGCTGTTAGTCTATATAGCTATTTATAACTCTAACCATCAATATGCTGCGGGATATTGATGGTTTTTTATTATTTGGACTCAAAAACGGCAGTAATGAACGCAGCTATATTGAACATAAACAGCCTAGCATCATTGATTGACGCTATTTTACAAAACCCACCTTCTCAACTTTCTGATTACACGGTAATCTAAAGGTCTAGTTATATTTACTAGTTAGTATTTAGCAGTAACTAATGATCATTTGATAAAAATTAGTACGAGCTAAAAACATTTTATAAATGTATAAAAGCTAAGTGTATAAATAAAAACAATGTATATCACGACTGTCAGAGTCGTTGAAAAAAACACTTCCCTTCTCCGATATCAGAGGATATTTCATGCAAGAATTGACCCCACCAGAAAACGCCACTACTCCTAGTATTTCTTTGACTGCGCCTGAACCTGTGAAAGAAATACAAAAAAGTGAAGCAGATCAAATGGTCAAGTTGGATGAAAGCCAAATCCCTGAGCTTGATGCCAAAGTTGATGCGTTTGTCGATCATGTGATTACCAACTCTGTGCACAGCGCTGAGTTTCAGCAGAATGTACAATCTATTCATAACTTAGGCACTAAAGAGATTCGCGAATCAGCGCAAGTGTCCAACCGTATGTTGGATTTGCCCGCGAAGAGCCTGAATGACAGCCTGTTTGATAACTCTCCTATTGCCAAATCTCTAACCGAGCTGCGCGGTATCGTTGAGGACTTAGACCCAAGTAAAAAAGAGTTGACCAGCTCGCGCAAACTATTCGGTCTCATTCCATTTGGCAATAAAGTACAAGATTATTTTCGTCAATACGAGTCGGCTCAGTCGCATATCAATGCAGTGGTGACCAGCCTCTATAATGGTAAGGATGAGCTGCTCAAAGACAATGCGATGATCGAGCAAGAAAAAGTCAATATGTGGGAGCTGATGCAGTCTATTCGCCAGTATGTCTATGTTGGCAAAAAAATTGATGAGCAACTTGAGCAGAAGGTCTATGCGATAGAAGCAACAGATCCAGAAAAAGCGCGCATCATTAAAGAAGAGATGTTGTTCTATGTCCGTCAAAAAAACACTGACTTTTTAACCCAGTTAGCAGTGAATGTACAAGGCTATTTGGCGCTTGATACCATTCGCCGTAATAACTTAGAGCTGATTAAAGGTGTCGATCGCGCAACCACGACGACGGTATCTGCACTACGCACGGCTGTTGTCGTTGCTCAAGCCATGACCAATCAAAAATTGGTATTAGATCAAATCACTGCTTTGAATAAAACCACCAGTAGTTTGATTGAATCAACTTCAGCGATGCTCAAGCGTCAGTCAGGTGAAATCCATGAGCAGGCGACCAGCAGTAGCATTGAGCTTGATAAACTGCAAAATGCCTTCAATAATGTCTATGACACTATGGATATGATTAGCAATTATAAAATTGAAGCGCTAGAGAATATGAAGCAAACGGTCAATACACTGACTACGGAAGTAGATAAAGCACAAAAATACTTGGATAAATCAAATCAGACTACGGTATTAGAAGTCTCAAAAGAGTTGGATAGTAAAAAGATCACTAACCAATCGAGCAATGTCGATATCGATATTTGATTTATCCCTATAGCGGTCGCCAGAAAACTGACCGCTTCCTGCTACCGAATACACATAAGACAATTGACGCAAGATATTGCGACGTCGTTCGTGTTAAGATAGCCACTGTTAATAATTTTAAAAATAGATACGGTAATTTATGAGTTGGAATGATCCAAACGCCTCAAGTGAGGCAAAAAAATATGACAACCCGATTCCTAGTCGTGAGCTGATACTCAGCACGATTAATGAACATGGGGAAGTCACGCATCAACAGTTGGCAAAAGCCTTTAACATTGATGATCCTGATCAGTTTGATGCTTTGGGCAATCGCCTAAAGGCAATGGCGCGTGATGGCCAGGTGAATCGTGATGGTCGTCCTTATCGCTATCGCACAGTGACTAAGCAAGATATCGTCTCAGGTACAGTTTCTGCCCATCCAAAAGGTTTTGGATTTGTGGTGCTAAGTGATATGCCAGATTTGTTTTTGCATGAAAAACAAATGCGCTGGGTATTCAATGGCGATACAGTAGCAGCCGTCGGCACTTCGACAGACAATCGTGGACGTACCGAAGGGCGTATCGTCGATGTTGTCGAACGTCGCCAAAACAACTTTATCGGTACACTTGCTCGTGATGAAGACGGCTATTGTGTTGAGCTTGGTAGCCCAAACAATCATCAACCGATTACGGTTACTGATGACAATGTTCAGGCGCTAAATATCAAACAAGGCGCTCCTGTTAAAGTCGATATCATTGACTGGCCAAACCAGCATGAATTTGCCACTGGTAAAATCACTGAAGTGCTGTCTGATGACAATGACCGTGAATTGATTATTGAGACTACCCTGCTCAACTATGATATTCCATCAGATTTTAGTGAAGCTGCGCTTAAGCAAGCTGATGATTATCAAGAACCAACCGAAAAAGACATAAAAGGTCGTACAGATATACGTCATCTACCGCTCGTCACTATCGATGGTGAAGATGCTCGTGACTTTGACGATGCTGTATTTGCTGAAAAGCGCTCTGGTGGTAACTACCGTGTCGTAGTTGCGATTGCGGATGTCAGCTATTATGTGACACCGAATTCACCACTTGACCAAGATGCTTATGAGCGTGGTACTTCGGTATACTTCCCGCATCGCGTGATTCCGATGTTACCTGAAGTGTTATCTAACGGTCTATGTTCATTGAACCCTAATCTAGATCGCTTATGTATGGTTGCTGATATCAAGATATCGCGCGCTGGTAAAGTGACTGGATATGAGTTTTATCCGTCAGTGATGCATTCACAAGCACGTCTAACTTATAATCAAGTAAATGATTATCTTGTGAACCCGAATGATAAGAGATTACCTAAATCATTAACGGGTAATAAAGACGTTAAAAAGTCTGTTGATACGTTACATCAGTTGTATGAGCTACTGCTTAAAAAGCGTGAAGAACGTCATGCAATGGAATTTGAAACGGTTGAAACGTATATCAAGTTCAATGAGAAAGGCGGAATCGAAGCGATTTTACCACGCACTCGTGGCGACTCTCAGAAGCTAATCGAAGAATGTATGTTGCTTGCCAATACTTGTGCGGCAAACTTTGCGCTTAAGCATGAGTTGCCAGTTTTATATCGTAACCATGACAAGCCTGATAATGAGAAGTCGATGCGTATTCATGAGTATGCAAAAAACTTTGGCTTACCATTCCCAGAAGAGAATCCAACTCAAGCGGATTATCAGCGCATTATCGAAGCGACTAAAGATAGACCAGATGCCATCAGTATTCATAGCATGCTGCTGCGTTCAATGATGCAAGCAAACTATGCACCTGACAATATTGGTCACTTTGGCTTAGCATATGATGAATATAGCCACTTTACCTCGCCAATTCGCCGTTATCCAGATTTGATGCTGCATCGTGCGATTAAGGCAAAAGTTACCAACAGCCCACAGCCTGTTATGGACTTTTCTCTTGAAGGTGCTGGTACACAAACGTCAGATACAGAACGCCGTGCAGAAAAAGCATCACGTTATGTAGAATCTTGGCTCAAGTGTCACTATATGACCGATCATGTCGGTGAAGAGTTTGAAGGCGTTGTGACTACGGTTACTAGCTTTGGTCTATTCGTCACATTGACTGACTTATATATCGACGGTTTGGTTCATATTTCAAACGTTGGCGATGACTTCTTTGTCTACGATGAGCAGCAACAGCAGCTTATCGGTAAGGATAAAGGCACGCTATTTGGACTGGGCGATTCAGTTAAGGTGAAGGTTGCGGGTGTCAACATGGACCTGCTACAAATTGATTTTGATTTGAAGGCTAAATTGCAATCTAGTGCAATGAACCAAAGCAAAAAAGGTCAACCGAAGAAAGAACAGCCTAAGAAAACCCCAGCGAAAAGAAGCAGCAACCGCAGAGGCGCTGCCAAAAAAAGCTAAGCTTAGACTGATACTTAGATACTGATGTTGTAATACAATAAAAAAGGCTAACGTAATCGTTAGCCTTTTTTATGCTGTGTACTTTTCAATCATCAATGATATAGCTATTTATTGTGCCTATTGCGCATTGTCCAATTGCCCTACACGGTCTTGTTCGGCTTGCTGTGCTTGGTCAATTTTGCTAGTAGCACTATCTACGATAGCTTTCGGCTGTTGACTAAGTGGCTGGCTAATAATATCTGTATCAGAGGTAACTACTGTAGAATCAGGCTGTTCAGCCGCTACGCTACTGGCTGCGATCTCTCTGTTTTGTTCGCGACTATTACCATTGATAATGTTAAAGCCAAGCAATGCCACAATACCAATTACTGCAAAGATAATGACGTGTTTCATTTCCATAAAAAGCCCCGTATTTGAATAACCACCAAATATAGATTCTGTTGCACTTTTTATGCCTAAATTTTATTTAACGTCTAATACCTATTCTTGCGGGCTATTATTATTCAATAAATCCGTCTCATCTGAGCTTTGAGCAATCTCTTGCTCAACCTTTTCCATCAGCTTGTCGTCAGGACGGGCGTCGAGAATCTCATTAGCACTGCGACCTTGCAAAATGGTTTTGGCTCGAGCCTTGGCTTGTTTTTTATCTTGGTCATCCGTATGACTCCCGCTGACCTGATTTGTTTCAGCAGGCTTAGGGGTAGTCGGCGTAATCGTCATATCAGATTGAATATTATTAGCATTGCTGACACTGCTTTGCATGTGCTCAAAGGCTTTTTCTAACTTGTTGTTAAAGCGCAGACGATAGATAGGCTCAGGTAAGCTAAAGCCTTTATCTTCTAGTGCATGCTTGGTCTCACGAATGGCGATACTGCGTGCTTTGGCAAAGTCAGTCTCTGATTGATCTACCCAAACCTGAAATTCCAAAACAATATTAGAATCACCCACATTGGTAATGACCGCAATCGCCTTTGGTTCATTCAACACAAACGCCAGCGTATGTATCGCATCCAATCCGACTTTGATTGCTGCTAATGGATCATCATTGGCATCAACGCCCAATTCAAAAGTAAATCGGCGCTCAGGATTTTTGGTGTAATTTAGAATGGTACCTTTAAAGACTTCAGCATTAGGAATACGTAGCTGATTACCATCTAATGTCATCAGTATTGTCGCACGTGAGGTCAAGCGAACCACGATACCCTCTTGCCCATTAATCACGATATGATCACGGGCACGAAAAGGTTGGCGAATGCTCAGCATTAATGAAGCGATATAATTTTCAATGGTATCTTTGACTGCGAAACCAACCGCAATACCAATGACACCTGCCCCACCAAGCAATGTGCCTAAAATAGTCTCTGCACCTATTAGACTTAGTCCTAGAATCAGACCAAAGATAACAAAGATGACTTTGACCGTTTGCGACAGTAGCTCAGCGACAAAAGGATTGGGCGTGAGGCGCTGCCACATTTTTTTGCGTCTAGATAACCAACTACCAAACCATGTCACGAGTGCAAATATGACAATACCAACCAGCAATAAAGGCAGCGCCTTCACTAGGTTTTCCAATTGCGCTTTTAGGCCCTGATAAACTGTCGAGACGTTTTCTTGAACATCTAGTGTGCGGTTTATATTGTCATCAACCGTCACGACGTCTGTCAAACGGTTGGTCAAATTGATGGCTTGCTGCGCCTTTTTTTCGTTGGCAGTTTCTCCCGCCAAGGTGACGACACCTTGAGTAACACTGACAGTGACGGCTTGTAATCCTTCTATCTCAGAAAAGATTCCATTGATTCGCTGACGGATGTCGTTGTCTTTTTGGAGGGTGGGTGTGGTTTCAATTTGACCATTGTTGGTACTTTCACCATTGATTGCGGGTGGTGGGGCAGGAGTCGGTGTGGAAATATTGGTTTCTGACGTGTCATCATCTGCTGTAGCTGTACTGTCAGGTATTGCGTCCTCTACACCCAATGCCGCTGAGATACCAGAAATTTCTTCACTGGCAGCATGCGCTGAAAAAGCAAAAAGGATGCTTAGTAGCAACACTATTTGACCCCACGCTTTTATAAAACTGCGTACTATCGGACGGTCAATATAAGTGGCCATAAGCATCCTTTATTTTTTATGGATTTTTCTCGCTTAGCTAGTTGTTAGGCATTAGCTGTCTGACTTTGACTATTTAGCTATCTAAGTAAAGCTGCGCTTCGCTCAAGTTCAACGTGCCTTCATAGATAGCGCGACCGGTAATGATACCTTCGATACAATCACCATAAGGCTTCAACAGCTCGATATCTTTCATGTCAGTAACGCCGCCTGATGCAATCACAGGTAGTCCGCCTTCACGCGCCAAATTAACAGTTTGTTCGACGTTAACGCCTTGCATCATGCCATCGCGGGCAATATCAGTATAAACGATTGAAGACACACCGACGTCTGCAAAGCGCTTAGCAAGCTCGGTCGCTTTGGTATCTGTCACGTTTGCCCAGCCATGAGTGGCTACCATACCGTCTTTGGCATCGATACCGACGATGATATGTCCTGCAAATTCGCGGCAAGCTTCCGCGACGAAATTAGGATCCTCAACGGCTTTTGTACCGATGATGATATACGTCAAACCTGCGGTAATATACTGCTCGATAGTGTTCATGTTGCGTACACCGCCACCCAATTGAATGGGCAGGTTCGGATAGGCTTTGGTGATATCATTGACCACTTGTCTATGTACTGGCACGCCATCAAAAGCACCATTCAAATCGACCAAATGTAAGCGACGCGCGCCTTCATCTACCCAACGTGCTGCCATGGCAACTGGGTCATCAGAGAACACCGTATCATCTTCCATACGGCCTTGTTTTAAACGTACACACTTACCATTTTTTAAATCAATAGCCGGGATAATGACAGGCACAGCACACATATAGCATTCCTTATAAAGCACAAGATTGGCAATAAATTTAGTAAATTAAAATTTTGAGAATGAAACGTTATTGAAGCGTCAAATAACGAGAGAAAACGCTGCTTAAAAGTAGCATAAATTATGAACAGATCGAAAACCAAGACATCGCTAAGTTAACAATCTGTTTGAATACAAATAAGAAAGACAGAAACTAGACAATCATAACCATAAGTTTTAGTACGTAGAATCACTACCAACAATCGTTAAATTCTATTACTGACTGGCAATTTTAGGTCAATTTAGCGTATAATCCTAGGTAAATTTTTATTTGTTTCTATGTGATAGTAACCATGTGTTACGCTTTTTGTTGAGTTGTTACGACTCACTAATACAGCATGGTGATCAGGATGGATCGAGCAATCGCTCAATACGCCAATAAAATATTGGCCAAGAAATTGCTAAAAAGGACTATCTGAAAAATCTCAACTAATAGTCTCTAAACCATCGATTCTGCGGTATTTAACCTTAATTAGATGTCTTGCAAGTCCCTATCACTAGCTAACTATATTAAAACCGTTACGATTAAAACTATAGCAGCTTATAATAAGTGAGGTTTGCTTATCAGTTGCTTAGCTAGTTTGTCTTTTAACCAGTATATCATCTACCTTAATAGATCGTTATTTGGCCAAACTCTTATTCTATCGAATATCTTTAGACGATATTAGTGAACAAGAGAGGGTCAAACATACTGGTGTTACAAGTTTTAAATTTCAATGAAACGTGTGATAAAGCCATTTGTATTTAAACCAGTCTCTTTTAGCCATGTGCTGTAGCGATTGATTTCGATGAAGCGGTTTTAGCATACACCTTGGTAGCCAGTCGCCACTTTGGTAATTCGAATAAGACATTAACGTGTTGTTAAGGAGTCTAAGGTCAGCGTTAATACTCTTACTAGTAGTTATGATCATGTATTGTCTTCACAGAGCTTTCATCCCTATTTCACTATAAAGGAAATAGACGATTGAAGGCTTTGTTGAGTGATACAAACGTTCATGCTACCGATATACCAAACAGGACGTCTGGTATCGTTTTAGACTATGGACTAAGTTTTCGCTTATGATTACCATCAAAAAAGGTTTGGATTTGCCCATCACTGGTGAACCCTCCCGCGAGATATCTGAGCACCAACCGACACATGTAGCACTTGTTGGCTATGATTATGTGGGTATGAAACCCACTATGAATGTCAAAGAAGGTGACATTGTAGCCAAAGGTCAGCCCGTTTATGAAGACAAAAAACGTGTTGGCGTGATCTACACTGCCCCTGCTGCCGGTAAGGTCGTCGCTGTTAAACGTGGCGAACGTCGAGTGTTTGAGAGTCTTGTGATTGCGGTCGACCCAAATGGTGAAGAAGTAGACTTTGAGCGCTATGACTCACAGCAGCTTGCTGACCTAGACTCTGAAGTCGTTGAAACCCAACTGATTGCCTCTGGCGAATGGACGGCGTTCCGTACGCGTCCTTATAGCCGCGCACCCGAAATCGGCGCTCGTCCACATGCTATCTTTGTCACAGCAATGGATACCAATCCACTTGCCTTTGACCCGATGCTTGTGATCAATGAGCAGCTACAAGCGTTCAATGATGGACTTGCTGTATTATCTACGCTTAGTCCAAAGACCTTTGTCTGCCATCATGGCGATACTCAACTGACGCCAGTTGCAAAAACTGCAGCGAATAACGTCACTGAGTATCATGGTTTTGCTGGTAAGCATCCAGCTGGTCTTGCTGGTACGCACATTCACTTTTTGCATCCTATCAGCCGCGGTGTGACCGTATGGACGATTGGTTATCAAGACGTGATTGCCATCGGTAAATTGTTCACGACAGGCCGTCTATATACGCGCCGCATGGTGAGCTTGGCAGGTCCTGCTGTCACCAACCCGCATTTGGTTATGACTGAGCGCGGTGCTGATATTACTGCATTGACCAAAGGTAAGTTGGCTGCTGGCGAGAACCGTATCATTTCAGGTTCAGTATTGTCTGGTCGCAAAGTGTTTGAAAACATCGCCTATCTGGGTCGTTTTCACAATCAGATCAGCGTATTGACTGAAGGTCGTGAGCGTCCTGCGTTCCATTTCTTTACTCCAGGTAAAAACCGCTTCTCAAAACTGCCTATCTATATTTCGCAGTTCTTTGGTGGCAAAAAGTACAACTTTACTACGACAAGTAACGGCTCACCTCGAGCGATGGTACCAATCGGTGTCTATGAAGAAGTCATGCCACAAGATTACCTACCAACTCAATTACTACGTGCATTGATTGTCGAAGACATCATTAGTGCCGTAGATTTGGGTGTGCTTGAACTGGACGAAGAAGATTTGGCACTATGCACCTTTGTATCTCCTGGCAAATATGAATTCGGTGATATTTTGCGTGATAACTTAACGCGCATTGAGCTGGAGGGCTAACCACGATGAAATTTTTACACAATATGTTCGATCGTATGGAGCCATCTTTCACCAAAGGCGGCAAACACGAAAAGTACTACGCTATTTTTGAGATGTTTGATACGTTCTTACGTCAACCAAGCTCAACCACTTATGCCTCATCGCATGTACGTGACGGGATTGACCTAAAACGTATTATGATTACCGTATGGCTATGTACGTTCCCAGCAATGTTTTGGGGTATGTACAACATTGGTCATCAAGCACTAACCGCTATCGCTCAGCTTGGCTTACAGCCTGAAGGCTGGCGTACTGTGATCACTAGCATGGCAGGCTATAACCCAGACAGTATCTGGGCAAGTTTCGTCTATGGTGCGATGCAGTTTTTGCCTATTTATATCGTGACGTTTGCAGTGGGTATTCTCTGTGAGATTATCTTTGCTGTCGTCCGTGGACACGAAGTCAACGAAGGTTTCTTTGTGACTTCAGTTCTATTTGCATTATGTCTACCACCTGATATTCCTTTATGGCAAGTTGCCCTAGGTATTATCTTCGGTGTAGTCGTCGCAAAAGAAGTGTTCGGTGGTACTGGTAAAAACTTCCTGAACCCTGCCCTATCGGGTCGTGCATTCTTATACTTTGCTTATCCAGCCTATATGTCTGGTGACTCAGTATGGACAGCGGTAGATGGTTTCTCAGGTGCAACCCCTCTTGGCCTTGCAGCCCTTGGTGTGGTTCCTCAGGACTTCGTCGATGTCTATGGTAATGCCATCACGTGGAGTGATGCATTCTTAGGTAACATGCAAGGTAGTATCGGTGAAGTATCGACGCTAGCTATCCTAATGGGTGCTGCAGTGTTGCTATGGACGCGTATTGCTTCTTGGCGCATTATGGCAGGTTGTGTGGTCGGTTTGATTGCTACGTCTCTTGTGTTCAACATGATTGGCTCTGAAGACAACATGATGATGAGCTTGCCGTTCTACTGGCACTTAGTTATCGGTGGCTTTGCTTTCGGTGCTGTATTTATGGCAACCGATCCAGTATCAGCTGCACATACAAACAAAGGCCGCTGGGCTTACGGTATCTTGATTGGTTTTATGACCGTATTGATTCGCGTCATCAACCCTGCTTTCCCAGAAGGCATCATGCTGGCAATTCTATTCGCCAACTTATTTGCTCCATTGTTTGATTACTTTGTGACTCAAGCAAATATCAAACGCCAAACCGCTCGGAGGGTTCGCTATGTCCAAGCCCAAAAGTAATAACGCGAAAACCATCAGTGTGGCTTTGACGCTATGCTTGGTATGTTCAGTGTTGGTCTCAGCAGTGGCTGTTGGTCTAAAGCCTGCGCAAGTTGAAAACGCTCGTTTAGACCGTAACAAAAACATCTTAGTTGCGGCTGATATGTATGACGCTGAGTCTGATACAGCAGATGATGTCGCCGAACGTTTTAAAGATTTTGAAGTAAAAATCATTGATTTAAACGAAGGTACTTATCTCGATGATGATGCGCTAAAGACTGCTGGCATCCCTGATCGTAATGCTTATGACGCCAGTCAAGCAACAAAAAACCAAGCTTTAAGTGAAGACTTGGGTGACAACGATCCTGCTGGTATTGGTCGTAAGCCAAAATATGCCAAGGTCTATGTCAAGAATGATGACGCAGGTCAGCCAGAAACGGTTGTATTGCCAATTCAGGGCTACGGTCTATGGGGCACTATCTATGGTTTCTTAACGCTCGAAAGTGATATGAATACCATCAAAGGTATCAGTTTCTACGAACATAAAGAAACCCCAGGTCTTGGCGCTCGTATCGAAGAGCCAGAATGGCGTGCAAAGTGGAGCGGTATCGAGTCTTATGATGAGAATGGTAACGTTGCCACTGGTGTAACCAAAGCTGGTAACCCAAAAGAGAACTGGGTTGATGGCATTAGCGGTGCAACATTGACTAGCCGCGGCGTCAGCAACATGATTCAGTTTTGGTTAGGTGAGCAAGGTTATAAGCCTTATCTAGATACGCTACGCGAAAAGAGCGGCCAAACGGTTGAAGGTGCAGACACGCAAGCAAATCAATCAAAGCCGGCAGCTCAACCTAAAACCGAATTGGCAGCCAAGCTACCAGTAGCAAATGGCAAGGAGGCATAACATGGCTGACACTAAAAGCATTTTAACCACGCCTATCTTTGATAATAATCCTATTGCCCTACAGATCCTTGGTATCTGTTCGGCATTGGCTGTCACCACCAGCATGGCTAACGCTATGGTCATGTGTGTGGCATTGACCTTGGTAACGGCATTTTCAAGCTTTTTTATCTCTATTATCCGTAAGCAGATTCCATCAAGCATTCGTATCATCGTACAGATGACGATTATTGCTTCGTTGGTTATCTTGGTTGATCAAGTACTAAAAGCAGTTGCTTATGACGTCAGTAAAGGTTTGTCAGTTTTCGTTGGTCTGATTATCACGAACTGTATCGTTATGGGCCGTGCTGAAGCATTTGCGATGAGCAATCCACCAATCCCAAGCTTTTTAGATGGTATTGGTAACGGTCTTGGTTACTCAGCAGTACTACTATTCGTTGCAACTATCCGTGAGCTATTGGGTGCTGGTACTTGGTTCGGTATTACGATTCTACAGCCAGTCACTGATGGCGGTTGGTACATACCAAACGGTCTATTACTGTTACCACCATCAGCGTTCTTTATCATTGGTTTGTTCATCGCTGTTGTCCGTATCTGGAAACCAGAACAAGTTGAAGAAGCTGAGTTTGTAATGAAGCCGCAGTCTAAAGGCATGGCACATGGAGGCGGTCACTAATGGGACATTATGTTAGTTTATTTATAACCTCAGTCTTTATTGAGAACATGGCGCTTGCCTACTTCTTAGGCATGTGTACTTTTTTGGCCGTATCCAAAAAAGTTTCTACAGCGATTGGTCTAGGTGTTGCGGTTGTTGTTGTGATGGCAATTACCGTTCCACTAAATAATTTACTATTCCAGTTCATCCTAAAAGATGGTGCGCTGGCATGGGCAGGTTTCCCTGATATCGACTTGAGCTTCTTAGGATTGCTAAGTTATATCGGTTTGATTGCAGCCACCGTACAGATCCTAGAGATGTTCTTGGACAAGTTTGTACCGAGTCTATATAACGCGCTTGGGGTATTCTTACCACTAATCACCGTAAACTGTGCCATCTTAGGTGGTGTATTATTTATGGTTGAGCGTGACTATAACTTTGGTGAATCTGTTGTCTATGGTGTGGGTGCAGGCTTCGGTTGGGCACTTGCTATTACAGCATTGGCGGGTATCCGTGAAAAGCTAAAATACTCAGATATTCCAGCACCGCTGCGTGGTCTTGGTATTACTTTTATCACGGTTGGTCTTATGTCGCTCGGCTTTATGTCGTTCGGTGGTATGTCCATCTAAACCGCTAAGCTCAAAGCTTTCATTAGCTATTTGACTTATTTAATTCATTTATTCGGTAGAGGTTTGGGTACAGCATAGATTATGCCCTCACACCCCTACCCCATAGATTAAGGATACCTACCATGGATTACGCTACGGCGATTGGTGGCGTTGCTATGTTTACCTTGATCATCATGGGCCTTGTCGCTATTATTTTGGCGGCGCGCTCAAGACTGGTCAGTTCAGGCGATGTCACTATCCATATTAATGATAATCCCGATAATGATGTGGTGACACCAGCTGGCGGCAAACTACTACAAACGCTAGCGGGCGAAGGTATATTTTTATCTTCAGCTTGTGGTGGTGGTGGTACTTGTGCGCAGTGTCGTTGCCGCGTTATTGAAGGTGGTGGTTCTATTTTGCCCACCGAAGAAGGCTATTTTACTCAAGGTGAAATCCGCAATCACATGCGCTTAGCTTGTCAGGTAGCTGTTAAGCAAGACATGAAAATTGAGATTGACCCTGAGTTCTTTGATGTACAGAAATGGGAATGTGAAGTTATCTCTAACGATAACGTTGCCACTTTCATTAAAGAGCTGGTACTAAAAATTCCAGAAGGCGAAGAAGTAAACTTCCGCGCTGGTGGTTATGTACAGTTGGAAGCGCCACCGCATGAAGTACACTACAAAGACTTTGTGGTTGATGAAGAGTATAGAGAAGACTGGGAAAAATTCGGTATCTTCAACTATGTCTCAAAAGTTGATGAGCCAGTTATCCGTGCTTACTCAATGGCCAACTATCCTGAAGAGAAAGGCCTCATCAAATTTAACATCCGTATCGCAAGTCCACCGCCACGTGGTCCTGACGGTATTCCACCAGGCAAAATGTCTTCGTGGGTATTTAGCTTAGTACCTGGTGACAAAGTGACGGTTTCAGGTCCTTATGGTGAGTTCTTTGCCAAGAAGACCGAAGCTGAAATGATCTTTGTTGGTGGTGGTGCTGGTATGGCACCAATGCGCTCGCATATCTTTGATCAGCTCAAACGCTTGAACACTGATCGTAAGATTAGCTTCTGGTATGGTGCTCGTTCTATTCGTGAGATGTTCTACGTTGAAGACTATGATCAGCTAGAAGAAGAGTTTGATAACTTTGAGTGGCATGTTGCACTGTCTGACCCATTACCAGAAGATAACTGGGAAGGTCCAACAGGCTTTATCCATAACGTATTGCTCGAAAACTATCTGAAAGATCATCCAAACCCAGAAGACTGTGAATACTACATGTGTGGGCCACCGATGATGAACGCTGCTGTAATCGACATGCTACACAGCATGGGCGTGGAAGACGAAAACATCATGCTTGATGATTTCGGTGGTTAAGTTAGAGACTTAATCTGACAGCACAAATCTAAGAATAAAAAAAGAGGCTCAATTGAGGCTCTTTTTTTTGTGCGATTTTTACACATAGTAGTGCCTTTGCAGACTACAAATCTAGCTAGTAGAGTCGCTTTATTATCCTATATTATGGACTATCTAAACTTTGAGAAAGGACTCTTATGAAAACGAAATACAAAGATTTGACCATTTGGATTACCGGTGCTTCTAGCGGTATTGGGCAAGCATTAGCCGTTGCGTTCGCAAAGCGCGGAGCTAGGATTATTCTAAGTGGACGCGACAGTGATAAGTTAGATGCGGTCAAAAGCAGCTGCAAACGTGCTAACAAGCATATCGTTGTTCCTTTTGATATCAGTGATGCCAGTCAAGCAAAATCCGCTTATGAGATGGCAATAGCTCAAGCAGGAAAGATCGATTGGCTGATTAATAATGCCGGTATCAGTCAACGCGCACTTATCATGGATACCGATGAAGAGGTCGAGCGTCAAATCATGGAAATAGATTATTTTGCTCAGACGCGCCTTACTAGACTTGCGTTGCCTGACATGATTGCACAAGGTGGCGGCAAAATCGTGATGGTTTCAAGTGTGGCAGGCCTATTGGGTACACAATATCGCGGCGCTTATGGAGCAGCCAAGGCGGCACTGCATATGTGGGCAAACAGTTTGCGAGCTGAGCTACATGACCAAGGTATCGAAGTAGCCACGATATTCCCCGGGTTTATTCAGACCAATATCTCTATCAATGCGTTGACTAACGACGGTAGCGCACAAGGTACGATGGATGAAGCAACTAATAACGGTCTAACTGCGGCTGAGTTTGCTAAACAAGTTGTGAAAGCGCTCACCAAGGGAGAGGAATATATCATCGTCGCTGGTCGTAAAGAAAAACTGGCAACACGGGTCAACCGCGTTTCTCCGCCAAAACTCTATAAGCTCATACGTGAGTCACAAGTAAAATAATTCGATCAACCGAACGAATTGTCGCTGAATGGTGCCTTCATTAGTATTTTTGGGTTCAAGGGGTGTAAAATAAGCGTGGCTTGTTTTACACCCTACTCATTTCTACGCCATACCGAAAATATTATGAAAAATACTATATCCAGCTTATCTTCCAAAAAATCTCTGCACCTTACCTTAGTAAGCGTCGTCAGCCTTGCTAGTACTTTAGGTCTCAGTGCTTGCCAGCAAACCCCAGACTATAACTATTTGATCGGTGAGACGATGGGGACGAGCTACCATATTAGCTATCAGTTGCCTGATGATGCGGACGAAGCTGCCATACAAGCTGCGGTAGACGAGCGCCTAAAACAAATTAACGATAGCATGTCTACCTATCAAAACGATTCAACAATATCTACATTCAACCGTTTGGGCAAAGACAAACCTATCACTATCGATGCTGATTTTAGTCGTGTGCTAGATGTCTCGCAAATTGTCTATCAGCAATCAGGCGGTGCTTTTGACCCTACCGTTATGCCACTCGTAAACACCTGGGGCTTTGGAAGTACCATGACAGTCGAGCGTTTACAAAGTCCACCGACCGCAGTAGAGATTGCTCAAGCAAAAGCATTGGTCGATTTTGAGAGCATCATAAAGAAAGACGACACCATCTATAAGACCAAAGACGGCGTGGGTTTAGATTTTTCTGCCGTTGCCAAAGGCTATGGCGTCGATGTCATCGCTGATGTGTTGAGAGATGATTACCAGATTCGTAACTATATGGTTGAGATCGGCGGTGAAATTGCCACCTCTGGTGTGAACAACCAGCAGCAGCCATGGCAAATTGCGATTGACGCTCCTATTGAAGGCAGCACGGTCAGCGAACGCCAAACCATATCTGCTATTCGCCAGCCCAAGAATACGGCTAGTCAAATGCATTTAGCGACCTCTGGCAACTATCGTAACTCTGTCATATTCGATGGCAAACGCTATAGCCATACTATCGATCCGACAACGGGCAACCCTATTGCAGGCGGCGCACCTTCAGTTACTGTCGCAGCTGATTCGGTTGCATTGGCGGATGCGTGGGCAACCGCCCTTACCGCGATGCCTTATCACAAAGCACTAGATCTCGCTAAAACGCAAAATCTAGCAGCCATGTTCGTGGTACTAGCTGATGATGTAAAAGCGAAGGGTTCTGACGATATATCTGACGAAGCTACTGACGATGACATTGACGACTGGCAAGTGGTACAGACACCAGCGATGAAAGCATTACGTGCTGATAAAAAGCTCTAAACGTTCTTCAAGCTCTAGACGGCACACTCTAAAAGCCACTGGTAAGTGATAGATGTGAAACAAGAGAATACGTTAACGCACAACGAGCTGCACTAAAATTTGTTATACTATTATACAGTTGTTATTAACGGTGTTTAGCTGCCATGAACTTAGGTAACACTACTAATAACTGCCCTATTTTTTAAAATGAGGTTTCCTCTATGCTTAGCCAACTGCTTCCTATGCTTGCCATTACTTTTACCGTATTTGTCCTATTCTTTATTTTTATGGGCGTCGGTTATATGGTCAAAAAAAAGCCGCTTAGAGGATCTTGTGGCGGTGTTGCCAAATTGATGGGCGATGAAAATTGCTCGTTTTGTGGTAATGATCCCAATAAGTGCGATTCACTAATCGCTGAACAGCAAGAGAATGCATTGAGAGCTGCTCAATTGGGTAAATCGGTTTAATAGCCTATTGGTTACCATACGCTGGTAGCGTTTACCTGACATATGTTCTTATAATAGCGTCAAGTCATTCAAAAGTGACTTGGCGCTATTTTTATTGTGCGATAAGACTATTTATTTAAGATTACTAATTATCGCCATCTCTTATTATCACTGTTCTATAGCCGTAACTCGAAGTAACCACACATACATTTTGACTAAGCTGCCTGCCAATTCAGCAAAGTCAGTTCAGTAGATTGTATGTCTTACGCGCTACATATATTTTTCGGTCTAACTTACGATATCGATTACCGTTTAGGTACGTGTCTGGGTAAATGCTCTCTGGTGTTATTTTATAAGCCGCAGTTTTTTGGCGCTGTTTAATAACGTGTTCTTTTTCGCTGTCATCGTTGTGCTGCTATGTCTACCTCGTCCAATCTATCTGCTTCATCCAACCTGCCCTCCTCACGCTTTACCTCTTGGTTGGTTCTGTGTGCCATGATTCTGCTAGCCACCAATATGCGCGCACCTATCGTCGCACTAGGTTCTATCGCCCCAGTGGTAAAGGACGCGCTTGATATTTCTGAGTTTCAGATAGGCTGGCTAGGAGCAGTGCCTATGCTGAGCTTTGCCGTTGGTGCGCTGATTTCCCCAGCAATTGGTAAGCGATTCGGGCTAGAAAACACACTGATTGCCATGATTGGGCTATTGACGGTAGGGATGATTATCCGTACCGCTATCCCTACGTGGAGTGGGTTTTTAATTGGTACTTTGCTACTTACCCTCGCTATCGGCTTTGCTAATACTTTGGCAGCACCGGTTATTAAGCAGCGTACCCCGCAACATATTCCGCTAATTACAGGGTTGTTCAGTTTAACGATGACCACAGCAGCAGGTATCGTTGCAGGCGTCGTATTACCGTTATCTGCGCAAGTAGGTTGGCAGTGGGCATTAGGCGGTTGGACAATACTGGGTGTTTTTGCTTTCGTGATTTGGTTGTTCTTACGTGTGCGGTTGGGTTCATCCAACCATCAAGCAGTTATCCCTGCGGCGTTAGGTTCTTCTGATATCTCTATGTGGCGAACCACCTTTGCGTGGCAAATTGCGATTTTTATGGGATTGCAGTCATTATTGTTTTACACCGTTGCCAGTTTTTTACCATCGATTTGGGTCAGTAAGGGACTATCTGCCGTCAGTGCTGGACAAATGGGTTCTGTATTTCAGTTTATGGCACCGGTTTCTATCTTAAGTTTAACTTGGTTGGTCAATCGTGGCCGCCCTATTCAAGCGCTAGCGGTGTTCGCCGCTGTGCTAAATGTCATTGGTATATTGGGCGTCAGTTATCTATCGACTGACTTGGCATGGCTATGGTCAGGTATGATGGGCATGGGCTGTTCGGCGATTTTCACCTTGAGCATGATGCTGTTCTCTATGCGCACCTATACGACCAATCAGGCAAGTGAGCTGTCTGGTATGGCTCAAGCAGTTGGTTATATCATTGCGTTTTTTGGCCCATTGGGCACAGGCTGGCTCCATGAAACAACGGGCAGTTGGAGTGTGCCACTTTTTATTATGCTGATACTGATGATTGTCAACGTCGTGATTGCTTGGCTTGTTAGTCGTCCAGTGATGGTCGATGGCAAATATATTTGATTGCTATAAGCCTTTGTTATTCATAAGGCCATAATTGCTAACACGCAATAAAGCGGCTTTAAATTAACCTTAGGGCAATATAGGTCACTGTCTTATTTTGCTATAGTCAGTTCAATATAACTTAGATACTTAATATAAGCTGGATACTCAATATAATCCGGATAAAAGGAAGGTGAGTGACAGTACTACCAATAGTAGACTGAGCGAGCCTGACGACTCATCCGACTGATACCGTATCTGATTTAGATAGGATTTGACTATACCTTGGTTTGATTGCATATAGGACATAACACCCATGATGAATTTCCCTTCTCGTTTTGCTCAGCGCTTGCCTGCTATCGCCATGCTCGCAGCTGCAATGGCTATCAGTGGCTGTCAGAAAGATGCTGAAACGACATCTGCTGATGATACGCAGAGTACCAGTACTGAAGCGACTAACAGTCAAGTCAGCACTGCTCCAGTAGCAGCTGAAACCGCAGCAACAACTGATCAACAGGTCAAATCCTCATCACTTACTATTTTAGCGCTTGGTGACTCCCTGACAGAAGGTCTGGGAGTGGACAAAGACGACAACTATCCTGCTCAGTTAGAAGATCGTCTACAAGAGATGGGCTACGCTAATGCCAAGGTTATCAACTCAGGTCTAAGCGGTGAAACCAGTACGGGATTGGTCAATCGATTGGACTGGGTGTCGCAAACCAAACCCGACATCACCATATTGACTATTGGTGCTAACGATGCGATACGCGGTATCGATGTAGCGACCATTGAAGCCAATATTCGTACTGCGGTTAAGCACCTGCAAGACAATGGTAGTGTCGTCATCTTAGGCGGTATGTCGATCTATGACAATCTAGGCAGTGAATACGTCGCGGCATTCTCAGACATTTATCCACGTGTTGCCAAGGATATGAATCTAACGCTTATTCCGTTCTTCTTAGAGGGCGTCGGCGGTGAGGCTGAGCTCAACCAAGCAGATGCCATTCACCCAACCAAAGAAGGCTACACCATCATCGTCAATGACAATATCTTACCTATTCTAGAGCCTAAATTAAATGAGTTAAAAGAGCTAAAAACAACCGATACAGAGAATACGGCTGAAACCGTTCAAGCCGAAACGACAAAAAATACGCCAAATGAGACTACTTAACGAGACCATTTAACGAGACACTGTAATGACATCATCACCTTCGGTTACCGCATCCACGCCACAAGCAGACGCTAAGACACCAGCCCTACTGACTGCCTCACAGCTAAACAAAACCGTGCAAGTCGGTGAGCAAAAATTGTCTATCATCAAGGACGTCGATATATACGTCAACGCTGGCGAGTTTGTGGTCATTATGGGTAAATCAGGCTCGGGCAAATCCACCTTACTAGGATTGCTCGCAGCACTAGACTATCCCGATAGTGGTACGGTGTCGCTGGCAGATCAAACGCTCAGCAGTCTTGATGAAGACTCACTTGCGGTCATTCGACAGCGTGATATGGGCTTTGTCTTTCAGTCATTTCATCTACTGCCGACCCTAACTGTCGCCGAAAACATCGCCTTTCCTCTTGATATCGCAAGGCGTCCAAACCCAGCAAGAGTCCACGAGCTGATCGATGCGGTTGATTTGGGTCATCGCCGTCACAGCTTACCCAATCAGTTATCTGGTGGTGAGCAGCAGCGCACAGCAGTGGCACGAGCACTGGTATCGCATCCAAAGATTGTGTTTGCAGATGAGCCAACGGGCAACTTAGACGAGCAAAATGCCGATCAAGTCATGCAGCTACTATTGGACTTACGCCAACAGGTTGGCTCGGCACTGGTGGTCGTGACTCATGACCCTGCACTTGCCGAGATGGCAGATCGCGTCATCACCATGCATGACGGCCGCATTGTACCTACATGAATAACTGGATTGTATCTTAATGAATAGTAAGCCCACAGACAATAAATCGCCTGATACAGAAAAAACTGATACCAGTATGCATCAAGAGTCCAGTTATCCTAGCGGCATCCTTAGTCAACTATTTACCCGTACTCTAGGTTTTCAAACACTAGGCTCGCAAGCACTCAGCCGTAGCTGGTGGCAGCGCTGGGTATATCCTGTGTTGTTTCTACTGACGTTGACCCTATCACTTGCAACTTACCTGACCCTCGACTCTGTGCAGCAGTCTGTCGATAGCTATATCAATGACAATCAGCGCGCGCTCGTTGGTGGGGATCTAATCCTAAACAGTAAACAAGACTGGCCAAGCGAAGTATTGTCACAGGTAGAAACTATCCCTAATACACAGACCGTGTATGACTATCAGTTTAGCGCCATGCTGGTCAATGATGAGCAAACCTTGCTTGCCAGCGTCAAAGCCGTCTCGCCGTCGTATCCCTTATACGGCACAGCGGAACTTGCCTCGGGGCAGCCGCTGTGGGATCAGCTAACATCTGACAGTGTGATCGTCGCACCAGAAGTGCTTAGTAGTCTACAGGCCGATGTCGGCGACCGTATCACCATTGGCGATGCGCAGTTCACGATCAGTGATGTACTGACCAAAGAGCCTGACCGTCCGCTGACCACTTTTGGTTTTGGTGGACGTGTGTTGATGAAACAAGATGCACTTGCGGCGACCAATCTATTGGGACAACGCAGCCGAATAAACTATCGTATTGAGATGGCAGGCGACCCAGAGCTGATAACCACGCAGCGTGAACAGCTCACAGATATCCTGACCAATTATCCTGATATCGAGCTCTCTGATGCTGAGTCCGCAGACACTTCTGTCTCGCGTATCTCTGACAATGTGCTGATGTTTTTGAAACTACTGGTCATCGCGGTTCTGCTACTATCTGCGGTCGCTATGTATGGCGTTATTAGTGCGTTTGTCAGTAAGCAGCAGTCCAATAACGCGATTCGAGTGGCGCTCGGCGAGCCACTTGGCTCACTCAAACGTAGCTACTATCAATTGCTTATCGTAACGACTGTCATTGCTTGTGTCGCAGCGGTTGCCCTGAGTCTGGGCTTACTTAAAATCGGTCAGCCATATCTAGTGGCTATCTTGCCTGCCGATGTGGGTCTAGCCATAAATCCAATCAGTGCGATTAAAACCATTGTGATTGCTTTAGCGCTGACGTTACTGATTGCACAGCGTGGTTTGAGCGCGCTTAACACAACCAAACCGGCTACCCTACTCAATCAAGGAGCGAGCACTCAAACGCAAAGCTTGCCTTGGTATCGACGCGTGCCGCTACTATGGTATGGCTTGGTGCTGGCAGGACTGTATGCCTTCTTTGCTTATGAAGTGGGCTCACTGTCATTAGGCGCACAGCTATTGGGCGGCTTGATTGGCTTTGTGGCGATATTTTGGTTATTGGCGCGTGGGTGGCTCTGGCTGCTTAACAAGTTAGCAAGCAATACCAAGGTCAGTTGGATGCAGCGTATCGCCATCCATAACCTTGCGCGTAAAGGCAACCAATCAGCGTTATTCTTTGTCACCTTATCGCTATCGGTGGCAGTACTGACGCTTATTACGACGCTCAATCACAGTATCAATGCGCAGTTTATCAATGCCTATCCTGAAGACGCACCCAATCTGTTTTTGCTCGATGTGCAGAGTGATCAACATGACGATATTGATACCATCATTGAGGCGCCCGTCACTTATTACCCCGTCATTCGTGCCCGTGTGGAGACGGCCAATGATGTGGCAGCAAAAGATATCGAGCCTGCTGATGGGTTTGATGATCCCACGCGTGTCTTTAACTTAAGCTACGCAGATACGGTCATGGATACCGAATACATCACTGAATCGCTCACAGACGACGCGCTGTATACGTCTATCGATGCGACAAATGAACAGATCAAACCCTTGTCTATCTTGGACACCGCTGCCAGTATGCTTAATGTCGGAATGGGCGATCAGGTACGCTTTAACATCCAAGGTATCGAAATCATCGGGCAAATCACCAGTATTCGCACGCGCTATGAGCGTGGCCCAAGCCCTTATTTCTATTTCTTGTTTGAACCGTCGGTGCTGTCCGCTGCACCGCAGATTCAGTTTGCCACTGCGCACGTATCAGAAGATGCGATTCCAGAACTACAAGGCAAACTGGTACGCGAGTTCCCTGCTGTCACTACGATTGATGGCACGGCTATTGCGAAGCAAATCCAAGAGCTGGTGGTACAAATGAGCCGCTTGGTCTATGTATTCACCTTGCTTGCCCTACTCACTGGGGTCATGGTGCTGATCAGCTCGCTGTTGTCTACCTCGCAAGATCGTATGAAAGACAGTGCGTCATTTAGACTGCTCGGTATGCAAAAGCGTGATTTGTATATGCTCAATATTCTAGAGCTGGGTGTGCTTGGTATTAGCGCGGCGACATTTGCCGTGGTCATCGCCAGCGTTGGCGCATGGGCTGCTATCACTCAGTGGTTTAATTTACAATTTAGTGTGCCGTGGACGAGCTTGGCCATTGGCGGTGCGGCGTTAATCGTATTGCTGTTTGCCATTGCTATTATTTATGTGAGATTGGTGATTGGACGCGGGATTATGGCGCGAGTGCGGGCGATGGTTTAGGCGTATCCAACTTTAACTTTATACAAGAAAACCCCTTTATAGGGGTTTTTTTGGTTCTTTAATTTTTTCTAATCTAAACTGAACGGTAGATATATCTCATACCCAGACATTTATAATCAAACATAGCATCTGGGATCTTCAGATCTAAACTTCTATTCAAAATCATTACGAGCTATGCCTGCAATGAAAACTTATTTTCTATCGATAACGACCAAGTATATTTAGAGCCGTACTATTGTTAATGTCACTATACTCAACCGATCCTGCTGATAGTTTAATTTCATTATTTTGCATAGACAAGTGTCTCAGCAGCCAAAAAACTTCTTCAGTATATTGTTCTTTTTCTATGATATAAATAATATATACCTTGTCTACAATATCTTTACCATTAAGACTATTTTTTAGCTCATTAAAGCTATTAATAATACTACTTTTAATATCTTTATCAGATCTTAAATCTTTTATTACGAATCCGTTTGTCGAATTCCTACTAGTCGCTAAGTAATCAAAAAACGAACTATCGTCACCTACTACTACGTTTTTAAATCTGCTCAATAAATACTTGTATGTAATCTCGTTTATAGAGCTATCTCCATAGTGTATATCCAAATGATTTTGTAGAGATACATTTATGACTTCTTGTATCACCTCTTTTTCTACTTCTGCTCCCATTTTATCATTTGCATAATTAAGAAAGCTTTCCATAGTATACATATGGAAATGCCTTACACCTGCATCTTCAATAATTTCATCAATTAGCTCTGTTCTAGGACCAATAGTTTTTCCAGATTTTTTCAACCACCAATCAGATTTATTATCATCTGTGACGAATATAACATCTGTCAAATTATTCTCTTTAGCATGCTCAATTATCTGTTTCCAAATAATCAAATCTCCATATTTACGTTCGTAATAAATACTGGCATATTTAGTATGACTAGACTCATCTTCGTTCAAATCTTTTTTGTTATCTTTGAATCCAGGCGGCATCCTGTATTTGTAACGAGTAGCACCCTCCTTAGTGATTTTATCTATTTCCTCCTGATTCTTTGGAGCTTTACCAATTTTTCCGTGAAATAGCTCATCTATCTTTTCCCGTATAGTATCTGGAGAGTTAATATCCATACTCATCTCTTTAAAACCATCTATTTCTGTAGACATATTACTTTTGAAAGATTTAATGATTTCTATTAACTTATCAGGATCGATATTGCTGTGTCTTTTCTTCAACTGTAGATTATTAACCTTAGTTTGCATGTCAGCTACAGATTTAGAAACTATATCTTCTAGTTCTGAATAGCGATTATATTGTTTCGATATAACATTCAATCTGTTATTTTGGAACTCTAGCCCTACGTAATAAGGGATCCAAACTCTTTCGGAAAATCCTTCAATTACCTTTATTAGTGAATCTCTTGTTGAGGACTGATAACGATATAGGTTCAACAGAACATTAGTATCAAATACAAACACTGCATTCTTCCATAGTTCATTAAGGTCTTCCTCAGTTAAGCTGTAGTAACCTTTGAACAGTTCTTGCATTTGCATAATTTTTTCCTTTATATTCTTATAGTAAAAATAGTAGCCGCAGTGAGGTAAGCTATAGCTTATAGGGTTAAAGTATTACTTTAGTATCGAAATAATCCTGTATTGAGATGATATACATCACAGCCTATCAACTACAAGCAAAATAATATTTCTTACTGAACCCCAAATTTAAAACGCTTTCTACTCATCTAGAGGGCATTTTTTTGTTGCACAGAACGTATATACATATAAGTCAATATCAGCCCCGCACTTTGCTTATTTTATAGCCCTCATTTGCTATACTAGCCCCACTTTATCGGTTAAATACCAACTTATAACACCCTCCCAAACAGCATGGTAGTCTTATGAAATTCTCAAAATTCGGTCAAAAATTTACCCAGCCCACTGGCATCTCACAATTGATGGATGATCTGGGCGACGCGCTAAAAAGCGATCAGCCAGTCAACATGCTGGGCGGTGGTAACCCTGCCAAAATTGATGCCGTTAATGAGTTGTTTTTGGAGACGTATAAGGCGCTTGGCACGGATAACGACGCTGGCGTGCCCAATAGTAGCGCGATTATCAGCATGGCGAACTACTCTAATCCGCAAGGTGATGCCGCCTTTATCGATGCGTTGGTTGGCTTCTTTAACCGTCATTATGATTGGAATCTCACTTCAGAAAATATTGCCCTGACCAATGGCTCACAGAATGCATTTTTCTATTTGTTTAATCTGTTTGGCGGCGCTTTCGCTGATGAAAAGAATGGAGCTGTGGACAAATCCATCCTACTGCCATTGACCCCTGAGTATATCGGCTATAGCGATGTGCATGTTGAAGGTCAGCATTTCACCGCGGTATTGCCACATATCGATGAAGTGACTCATGATGGTGAGGAAGGCTTCTTTAAATATCGTGTGGATTTTGACGCGTTAGAAAACTTGCCAGCACTAAAAGAAGGTCGTATCGGCGCGATTTGCTGCTCACGCCCGACCAATCCAACTGGTAACGTGCTGACTGATGACGAAATGGCGCATTTGGCTGAGATTGCCAAACGCTATGACATACCGCTGATTATCGATAACGCCTACGGCATGCCCTTCCCCAATATCATCTACTCTGACGCGCACCTGAATTGGGATAACAATACGATTCTTTGCTTTAGCCTGTCAAAGATTGGTTTGCCTGGTATGCGTACTGGTATTATCGTGGCCGATGCAAAAGTGATCGAAGCGGTCAGCGCAATGAATGCCGTGGTCAATCTAGCACCGACACGCTTTGGTGCAGCGATTGCCACGCCATTGGTAGAAAACGATCGTATTAAGCAATTATCTGATAACGACATCAAGCCGTTTTATCAAAAGCAGGCGACACTCGCGGTGAAGCTATTAAAAGAAGCCTTGGGCGATTATCCTTTGGTCATTCATAAGCCTGAAGGCGCGATATTTTTATGGTTATGGTTTAAAGACTTGCCGATTAGCACGCTGGATCTATACGAGCGCCTAAAAGAGAAAGGCACGCTTATTGTGCCAAGTGAGTACTTCTTCCCCGGTGTCGATGTCAGCGATTATCAGCATGCGCACGAATGTATCCGTATGAGTATCGCGGCTGACGAGCAGACACTGACTGATGGTATTCAAGCCATTGGTGAAGTCGTACGTGAGCTGTATGATGAAGCCAAAAAATAAGATGAGCTGCTAGAATTATAAATTCAAATAGCAGAATGAAAAAACGGACTATTAATTAGTCCGTTTTTTTATGGCGTTTGGTCAGTGAAGTCGATTTATTGGTTGGTCGAAATATAGTCGTCCACTTATTCAGCGCAAAAAGCACGTACGGCAGCATACAAGTATTAATTAAATCACGGATACTCGCGAGTATCTGATCACGGCTCAAGCCAGTTAAGCCAAGCGATTCAATTGTATCTCGATTGTCCAGATACTCACCCAACAGCGCAATGCAAGTCACGACGATCAGAGCGATAAATGACCGAATACCTTGGCTTTTGATAATAGGACGCAGCGCAACCAGACACAGCAGATAAACACCGACGCCGACATAGATATGTAAGGCATCTTTGGCAAGGCCAGTTGTTTCCACAACATTCATTTTAAAGGCAGTAAAATCCACTGAGATATTCCAAATATAAGCGAGTAGAAAATAACTGAGCGTATCACTAAACCATGATGGCTAAACTATAATAGCTAAAGAATGGCAGCTAAAAAGTGATGGCTGAGCATAAAAAAGGCAGATTATACAATTGATAATCTACCTTCTACTAAATTAAATATTCACTTCACGTTTATCGCCTACTTACACATTCCACTCTACGAAGTTCTTGAGCAGTTGCAAGCCAGCAGTATGGCTCTTTTCTGGATGGAATTGGGTGGCAAATAGATTGTCTTGGATCACACTGGCGCAGAACGGTTGACCATAGTCACATACCGCCGCTACTTGTGAGCTATCGGCAGGCTCACAGTAATAACTATGCACAAAGTAAAAATGCGCATTGTCTTCGATACCGTGCCAGAGCGGATGGTCAAAATCCATACCGCTGATGGTATTCCAGCCCATATGCGGTACTTTTATCGTCGCACCCTGCTTGTCTTTCCACGTAGGGTCAAACGCTTCTACAGTGCCGTTTAAGATGCCTAGGCAGTCCGTACCACCATTTTCAGCTGACTGCTCAAACAACGCCTGCATGCCCACACAGATGGCCATAACGGGCTTGTTAAACACTGCATGACGTATGACATCATCAATGCCCGCCTCGTGCATACCAGCGATACAATCACGCATCGCACCCACACCAGGGAAAACGATCTTATCTGCCGCCGCGACGATTTTTGGATCATTGGTGATAGAGACTTCTGCCCCGACTACTGATAGGGCTTTGCTAGCAGAATGCAGGTTGCCCATACCATAATCTAATAGTGCTACTTTAGTCATCGATTGGTTCTCATTTTTAAATATTTTGACTACTGTACTATTTATATTATTGACCATTTATATTGTTGGCTATTGCCCTTTCTATTATCGCGGGTGTAGATAAGGTTTTGCTACAAGGAAGTCAAGCGCAGGCTGTACAACTAGTACGCCAAGCTTGACTGACACCGTAGAAGAGCCTTAAATGCGCCTTAGAAAGCCTCTTTGGTCGATGGCAAGGTGTTCAACGCACGCTCATCATATTCACAAGCCATACGTAATGCACGAGCAAAGGCTTTAAAGGTGGATTCGATCTGATGATGGCTGTTTTTGCCTTTTAGGTTGTCCAAGTGCACCGTCATCCATGAGTGATTGACAAACCCGTAAAAGAACTCACTGAATAGGTCAACATCGAAACGGCCGACGTGCGAGCGCGTAAATGGAATGTCCATATGCAAACCAGGACGCCCTGACAGATCGACGACAGCACGGGTCAATGACTCATCTAGCGGCGCATAAAAGTGCCCATAACGACGAATGCCTTTTTTGTCACCCAATGCTTTGTTAAATGCTTGGCCAAGGGTAATGCCAGTGTCTTCGACGCTATGATGGTCATCAATAAACGTATCACCCGTACATTTGATATCTAAGTCAAACAAACCGTGACGCTTAATTTGATCAATCATATGATCCAAAAATGGCACACCAGTGTCTACCGTGCCTTTACCTGTACCATCCAGATTGACGGTACAAGTGATTTGCGTTTCGGCAGTGATACGTTCAACGGTCGCGATACGTTCAGGGCGACCATATAGGTTTACGTTTTTTGACTCAGTTTGCTCAGGTGTGGCAGCAGTCGTCGTTGCATTGGCTGTCATGGCTACTCTCTATCAGTTTTTATCAGTGAAAAGCGGTCAATAAATAAGGCAAAAACCTGCCCAAAATATCTTACTAGTGTCTGGGACAGACCTTAGCAGAAAATGATATATACAAAAGATATCAACATATTAGGGTTTATACATACTAAATATTATATAGCCTCATCATAGCAAACCCTAACATTTACTGCCACGACCAAGCGGTAAACCACGCACAAAATCACCTCATTCTGCTAAAATAGTGTGTTTAGTATTATCGATCATGACTCGCGCTGACTTTGAAGACCCTTACTTACGGCACTGCACGCTATGACTTGTGCTGTCTCATACTGCTTATTTATACTATAGAAACCCTCTATTTATAGGAACTGCTATGCCTTTAGAAGCGATCGCCATTAATAGTTTGGATGCGCCACTTATCAAAAAACCTGCTCGCGACAATGAGCTAGCAGAGCGTTTGCAGGCGTTGTACGATAGTGATGATGCACAGCCTGATGGTCTCGAGGTATTAAATATCGTTGAGCAAGGGTTTAAACGTGGACAGTATCTCTATGTCGGGATGTTCAATGATAAGCCTATCGCTGCGGTCGCCTGCTTTGATGACGGGCAGACCAATGCTAAGCGCCTGCAATATCTCACGGTGCATCCAGAGAACCGTAAGCGTGCTATCGATGCCAAGTTTATTAAACTGGTCTATGATTGCGAAGTTAGAAAAGGCGTACGTGAATTTGTCCCTGCTGACGCTGATATTCACCGTATCATGAGCGAGTACGAACTGTTGCGTGTAAAAGACTAAACTGAGCGATAAAACGGTTAATTTTGCCAATATCTAATTATTTATCGCCTTTTATTCGATAAAATGCAAAAATTGCTTGACAGCTGAGCCTATATTTAGTTTAATAGCGCCTCAACGAAGACGGCTCGATAGCTCAGTAGGTAGAGCAACGGATTGAAAATCCGTGTGTCGGCAGTTCGATCCTGCCTCGAGCCACCATTCGTTAATAGAATTCTAAAAAGCCCTGAACAGCAATGTTCAGGGCTTTTTTTATGTTTAAGATTTATCGTATTCTTTAGCGTTCATTCTATTCATGCGTCGCTCTTATTTGTAGAGCCGACCACTATTCGTACAACCGACTACGTAATAGTAAATTACAGCGCTCACGCGAATCCAAGTCGTATATAGTTGCGCGGTAATCAATACCGTGACGCCCCTCAAAAAATATCACTCGGTCACCCACTGCTAAAAAACAAGACGTACGCGCATCGTAGATAAAGCCATCTATCACAAATGCCAAATCGCGATCTATCTCGCGTACCGTGTAGGTCTCACCTTGCGGAATCAAACGTTCAAACCATGCGCTGTGAGCCGTCGTGTTGGCTAGTATGCTTGTCGTTAGCAATAGCCACGCTACCAGTATATTTTTGGACAATCGCAAACGGCTGAGCTCATTTACATTTATCTTATTTCTCAACATAACATCTCTCGTAGCATTGTATTTATCATACTTATAGTCTTCATACCTCTCACAGCTAACCTTACCATAACCATTTTCACTCATCGCTTTTGATGCTAACTACCTACTGTCACGGTTGCATAACATTTTTGTGCTTTTTTCTAAACAGCTTGGCTAAGTATACTCAATAACCATATACGAATAGATAAAAATAATAGGTCATAGCTATGAGAGAGTTTGATTACGACTTAGATTATAAGAGTTTGGATTTGCGCGCTCAGCCTGAGTTGTACCGTGTCGGTCGCGGTGAGCAAGGCGTATTACTGGTAGAACCTTATAAGTCTGAGATTTTACCTCATTGGCGCTTTGCGACTCCCGATATCGCCCGCGAGAGTAGTGAGGCTATCTATCAGATGTTTTTAGATTACTTGGCTGACGATGACTTCGTCGGCGCAGATATGGCGCGCAAGTTTATTCAAATGGGCTATACCCGCGCTCGTCGCTATGCCAATCATAAAGGTGGCAAAAAATATAAAGGCGCGGTACCCGATGATAAAAAAGGTCAAAGCGGCGCTCATGGTCGCGAAGAGTTGCCACGACAAGAGGAAGACCCAGTTAAAGCAGAATCCGCACGAATCTTTAAAGTTAAATGGGATGAATGCCGTGAGAACAAAGATTACTTAAGAATGAAAAAAGAGCATCGTGAACGCTATAAAGATGTCGAATAGATGCTAATGCTCAAGACATTAAGCACAACAGGTAACTAAATTGACTGGTCTCAGAACGCTACTGTGCTAAGGTATGGCCAATATAATAAATATAACGATTTTCAATAGTGAGGAACAATGAACAAGCAGCTTTTAATTTTTGATTTTGATGGAACGCTCATTGATAGCGTACCTGATTTGGCCGACGCCACCAACACCATGCTAACCACATTAGGCAAAGACACCTACCCTATCGAGACGATACGTAACTGGATAGGAAATGGCTCACGCCTGCTCGTAGAGCGCGCGTTGGTTGGTAAAGTGGAAGTAGCAGAAGGTGAGCTAATGGTTGAGGAAGCCGATCATGCAGAGCAAATATTTTTTGAGGCTTATAAGAATCTTAGTGGTAGTAAAACCGTTGCCTATCCAGATGTCGATGACGGACTCAAAAAGTTGCACGCAGCTGGCTATACGCTTGCTTTAGTCACCAACAAGCCCATTCGATTTGTACCGAAGATATTGCAGTCGTTTGGCTGGCAAGATTTGTTTAGTGAAGTGATGGGCGGTGATAGTTTAGCTGTCAAAAAACCAGACCCAACGCCCCTACTACACGTCTGTGAGACTCTCAACTTTAGTGTCGAGCAGTCAGTGATGATTGGGGACTCTAGGAACGATATGTTGGCTGGACAGAACGCCAATATGGACACGCTCGGCCTGTCTTATGGTTATAACTATGGGCAAGATATTCGCGAATTAAATCCGACTGAGGCGTTTGATCACTTTGCTGACTTGGTTGCTTGGATTATGAAAGATAGATTTTAGTCTATAAAGAACCTATCAAATCATCATAGTGTAACTTGCTCAAACAGAGGTTACGCTTTGTTGCGATAGCTCAGCGCCTCAGATACGTGGGCGCTGTTTATATCGGTACTGTTAGCCAAATCAGCGATTGTACGAGCCACCCGTAATACTCGGTGGTAGCCACGCGCTGATAGATTCAGACGCTGCTGAGCAAGTTGTAATAACTGCTTTTCATTGTCGCCTAGCTGGATATATTCATCGATTTCGCTAGGGCTAAGCTCATTATTAACCTTTTGCTGGCGCTGCATTTGATGTTGATGCGCGATTACTACGCGAGCCCGTACTTGCTTAGAGGTTTCACCTACCTGACTGTTTTGTAGATCGGCAATCGGTAACGCAGGTACGGTGATATGCAAATCAATACGATCTAAGAGAGGCCCAGATAACTTATCTTGATAGCGTTTGATCTGCTCAGGTCGACATCGACAACGTCCTGATGTATCGCCATCATAGCCACATGGGCAAGGATTCATCGCGGCAACCAGTTGAAAATTCGCCGGAAAAGTCATTTGAGAGTTAGCGCGACTAATGGTAATTTGTTTGGCTTCTAATGGCTGACGTAATACCTCAAGCACGCTCCGATCAAACTCTGGTAACTCATCAAGGAACAATACTCCTTTATTAGCTAGCGTAATCTCACCCGGTTTTGGCCGTGAACCACCACCGACCAACGCCACAGCTGATATTGTGTGATGCACCTGTCTGAATGGCCGCGTCCCATAATCATAATCGCTGTCTGCCACCGAATAGGTACTGGCAACCTCTAGCGCATCTTCATCACTTAAGTCTGGCAATATTGTTGGCAATCGTGACGCCATAAGCGTCTTGCCAGAACCTGGTGGTCCTGTAAATAACAATGAATGACCACCCGCAGCGGCAATCTCTAACGCGCGCCGAGCATGGTGCTGTCCTTTGACATCAGCTAAATCCACTTGATAGCCGATATGCTTCTGAGCAGGACTTGGCTGCACCACTGCTAAACTCTCATAGCTTGCACCTGGGTTAACGAGTGACTGTAGATGGTCGCAAACTGCTTTTAAACTCTGAGCAGCTAGTATCGTTACGCCATCAACGCGGCTGGCCTCATGACCGTTATCAATCGGTACGATCAGTTGCGGAGTTATCTGCGGCGAGGTATCTGAATTATTTTGCTCTTGCTCATTCGCTACTACTTGCGACAATGCTAATGCTAACTTCTCAGCTTTAATCGCCCGTGCGACTGCCAAACTACCAGTTACTTGTCGCAATTGACCATTGAGCGCTAACTCGCCGATAAACTCAAATCCTGATAGCACCTCTGGCTCAAGCTGTCCGCTTGCTGCCAGTATACCGATAGCAATTGGTAAGTCTAAACGTGCGCCATCTTTTGGCAAATCAGCAGGGGCTAAATTAATCGTGAGGCGGCGGTTAGGAAACTGGAAACCTGAATTGAGAATGGCGGAGCGTACCCTGTCTTTACTCTCACGCACGGCGGCTTCAGGCAGCCCAACGATGGTCAATGCAGGTAATCCTTGCGATAGATGCACCTCAATGATGACCTTTGGAGCATGCAGACCAACCACCGAACGGGTATAGACTTGGGCAAACGACATCAGCATCTTCCTAATACAGAGTGTCATTGATAATAAAGTATTATTTATCAACGCGCAAACGTCGTGTTTTATTGCTGGTGTAGAGAGAATCACCACAACCTCAGCCTCGTTCTGAGGTTTTTTATGTGTAAATGATAACTCTATTCTAATATTTAAGAATACTCACCGACCACCCCACTGCTAACAAGGATTTGTTATACTATCTATTATACATTTAGCGATACATACTGCTGTCGATGACGTATTCGAATCTTATTATTAATCATTGATACAAGCGAAAAATAAACACCAAACCCAAAATCATTGACTATATAAAAACCAGCAGTATCTAGAGTAAAAACGAGGAATATCGCATGACAGACTATTTAGAACAGAACACTCAGCAGCCCTACAACCGTGCGGACGAGCCGCCCACGACTGTGCGCCCTGTTATGCAACCTGACAACCCTTATGCCAGTACATGCGGCAGCATTACTAGCAAGCAGCTACCAGCATTTGATGAGGCAATCATCAATAAGTACAATCGCTCAGGGCCACGTTATACCTCTTATCCGACTGCTTTAGAATTTACTCCAATACCGGATAGCTTTGAGGCTATCGGTCTTGAGACAAAAATCCTGCAGAGTCGCGAAGCGCGTGCTCCTTTATCGCTATATTTTCATATTCCGTTCTGTCGCCACCTTTGCTACTACTGCGCTTGTAATAAGATTATTACCAAAAAAAATAGCGACTCTGGCGATTACTTGCAGTATTTAATCGCTGAAATTACGCATAAGCGCCGCCTGTTATCTACGCCAGAAGACAGCGACAAACCATTGGTCAAACAGCTACATTTAGGCGGTGGTACGCCAACGTTTTTACGTGACGAAGAGATGGTGCAATTATGGGAGTTTTTACAGACTCAGTTTGAGTTTTTGCCAGAAGACGAAGGTGACTACTCTATCGAAATTGATCCTCGTGAGCTGAGTGAAAACACTCTGAAAATATTGCGTAATCTCGGTTTCAACCGTATCAGCTTAGGTGTGCAAGATTTAGATGAAACTGTGCAAATTGCCGTTAATCGTGTGCATTCCGCAGAGCTTATTGAAAGCGTGCTAACAGAAGCACGTGAGCTTGGTTTTCGCTCTATCAATATTGATTTGATTTATGGTTTACCGCATCAAACGCCTGATACTTTGGACAAAACCGTAAATCGTATCATCGAGATGTCGCCAGATCGCCTGTCGGTCTTTAACTATGCGCATTTGCCTGAGCGATTTAAAGCTCAGCGTCAGATAAAAGATGAAGAATTGCCAAGCCCAGCTACCAAACTGACGATGCTCGGCAGTACTGTCAATACATTGACCGAAGCCGGCTATCAATATATCGGTATCGATCATTTTGCCAAACCTGATGACGAGTTGGCTATCGCCCAGCGCGAAGGTAAATTACATCGTAACTTTCAGGGTTACACCATCATGGGTGATTGTGACTTATTAGGCTTTGGTGTCTCATCAATCAGTCAGGTTTCTAATGCCAATACGCGCTATATTTTGCAGAACGATACTGATCTACAGAACTATCAAGCCAAGATTGATATGACGAAAATCAATCCGACTGTCATGCCTGCGGTCAAGTATATAAAAACCTCTATCAAAGACCGCTTGCGTGAATATGTCATCATGAACTTACTATGTCATGACTATCTCGATTTTAAAGATGTGAATCAAAAATTTGGTATCGATGCCATCACCTATTTTATTAGTGAGATTCAGCAGTTGGGCGCTATGCAAGACGACAGATTGATAGATATGGATGCAGCAGGTATTCGCGTCTTACCCAGAGGTCGCTTGCTTGGCCGTAACGTCGCTATGGTATTTGATGAATACTTGGACAAGAAACATCAAAACCGCTTTTCAAAAGTTATCTAAGCTAGCGAAACTTTAGTCCAATTAATACACATAAAAAAGACCTCAAGCGAGGTCTTTTTTTAATATTGCTATGACTTTTTACACTTTTAATTTATCACCCACCATACCTTTTACAGTACTTAAGATATCTGCTGGTAGTACCACCATTTTAGAGTTGTCAGATTCAGCCAACTCTCGTATCGCTTTGATATATTGCTCACCCAGCAAGTATACGATCGGCATCTCTTCCTCGCCCATCGCACTGGTAATCAAGCGAATCGACTCTTCAGAACCTCTGGCTAGTACCACTTGCGCTTCAGCATCACGGCGTGAGGCTTCCAAGCGACCATCCGCTTCTAAGATAGCAGCTTGTTTTTGACCATCAGCACGGGTCACAGTTGCACGGCGTAAACGCTCTGCCGCTGCCTGCTCTTCCATAGATGCTTGCATGGTCTGCGAAGGATTAATATCTTGAATCTCTACCGTCTTAAGGGTAATACCCCAATCCGCGATATCTTCTGAAATCGCATGTTTTAGCTTGGTTTTGATCTCGTCGCGACTAGACAATGCACTATCAAGATCCATTTCACCAATAATCGAACGTAGTGATGTTTGCACCAGATTACGGATACCGTACTCATAATCTTCGATACCATAGACCGCCTTGTCAGGACGCACGATATTAATATAAGCAACAGCGTTTGCAATAATAACGACGTTGTCACGAGTAATGACTTCTTGTGACGGGATATCGAGTACGATGTCCTTGGTCGTTACTTTATAAGCCACATCATCTACATAAGGGATGATGAGGTTGAGTCCAGGCTCTAGCGTTTGGCTATATTTGCCCAGTCTCTGCACTACCCATTTATAACCTTGCGGTACAATACGTACGCCTTTAAACACGGTGAATACCACCAGTGCAATCAATACCACCATGACAATACTAAAGCTTTCCATAACTCATCCCTTATTATTATACCTGCATACTTTTATGCATCGCTGCCTGCGCTTTTGTACTGCTCACAATCAGCTCGTTACCCACGATATCCGTCACGACCACTCTATCGCCGATTGCCACCTGCTCCCCTCTCGTACGGCACATCCATTCAGCCGCACCAACGATAGGAACGCTAAATCTAACTGTGCCAGCTTTATCTAGTTGCGGTGACACGATAATCATCCCCACCTCACCGACTATGATACTACCGCCTAGCCCAGCTTTGGTACGATCTACTGACAACGGTTTGATAAACTTGAACCAAGCCAACAAAAACACAGCAGAGAGCACTAACCAGACGATAATCTGAACAGAGACAGAAATAGGCAACAACCATGAGAGCGCTGCAACGATGATGGCAGCGGCACCAAACCACAAACTGGCAAACGTCGGTACAAACATCTCGACTATTAGTAATAAGAAGCCTAATACTAACCAATGCCAAGGTTCAATCATCCAAAGTATCTCCATCCTTGCCACCATTCCTATCTTTATCATTCCAGTTTTTAATGTAGCACATTTTTAAGGATAACAACGCTTTAACGATAATGATATATTATCGGTGAGCTACTTATAAATTATTACCCTAAAAGCCCCATCATAAATTTTAAGCAAAAAAAACGACCACTTAAAGTGATCGTTCTATTGACTAACTCTAACTCTATACTAGAATTTAAAATGGGCACCTAGAGTAATGCCGCTTGCATCAAAATCATCGCCTTCTACATCTATAGAAGGATAATAGTTGTACATGACTTCGGTAGAGACCATAGGAGTGAAGTTATAGCCTAAACCCAAGCCACCAGCTATACCTGTTTCTGAGTAGCTATCATCTGCACTAAACTCAGAATCTTCTTTGTCAGTATATTCTAAATCTAATTCATTCTTTGCTATTCCTAAACGACCTTTTGCATAAAGTGTAGTATTTGGAAATGCATAATCATAAGTTGCATATAAACCGTATACATCAGCGCTGTATTCTAGCTTTTCGAATGCATCATTGAAAACTTCTTCATCGCTAGTTGTCAAATATTCAGCTTCAATACCTATCTCTGGAGCAAACTTGTATCCCCCATAAACTCCATATGATACCGCATCATCAAGGTCAACTGCATCTACATCTGGGTTGTACTGGCCTACTTTCGCACCAGCATACGGTTGGCCTGCATAATTAACAGCTGCTTGTGCGCTCATCGTCATTACTGAACTAGCGATTACTGCGATTAAGGCCTTTTGTAGATTTTTCATAGATTTTCTCAACTTTATGTTTAGTAGAAAAACAACTTTCTAGTTATCAGATTTTACTGAACTATTTTTCACTAGATAGCAGTGTCAGTATCATACCAAACTGTTTGATAAAGTAAACATATGTTTTATATAATTTTAAGCAAAAAAAAACGACCACTTAAAGTGATCGTTTCTTTATTATAGCTGTTTGCTAAAAGCTTGTTTTCTAAATAATTAGAACTTTAAGTTAGCACCAACAGTAAGCAGCTTAGTATCTGCATCACTATCCATCATGGCATATTCTGTTTCAACATTGAAGTTAGGATTCACCGCATAGCCAAGACCGATGCCACCAGCAATACCAGTATCACTCACTGAATCACTGCTACCGTCGTTAAAATCAGCTTCTAGCTCTGTTTTAGCGATACCAAGCTTACCTTTGGCATACAGTGCAGTATTTGGGAACGTGTAACGATAAGTACCGTACGCACCATAAGTTTTCGTATCATAATCGCCAGCATTATTGTCTAGATCAGCATCATCTGAACCAACATATTCAACTTCCATACCAAAATTAGGATCGAAGTTATAACCAGCATACACACCATACGCAGTTGGATCGTCGCCGCTTACATCATTATCGAACTGACCAATCTTAGCACCAACATACGGTTGACCTGTATAGCCGTTACCATAATTAACGGCAGCTTGTGCACCTACAGTAAGTAAAGAACCAGTTGCTAGTGCAAGTATAGTTTTTTGTAGAGTTTTCATTATTAGCTCCTTCAAGTAAATTTGGACAAACAAGTTATTTAGTTGTATTGACCATTTGGCCGTATCGCCTTGTTTGCTAACGATGGGTACATAGTAACAAACTATTTCAGACACTCTGTCAGTGTTTAATGGTATGAGAGTTAAGATTTGAAAGCATTTGTCAGTGCTCGGGTTACAAAGGCCTAGATATGAAACCTTTTGTTACATCCACCCAGTTTATGCAATAATTCGTACTCATTTCATATTTTTCTTGCTATACAAATCAGATAAATATGGCTGATATAACAATAATTAGAGAGAAAAAATGCAAAATTCAATCACTGAGCGTTTGCAAAGCACACTTGCAGACTTGAAAGCAAAGCAGCAGTACCGTCAATTACCAAACCTGCAGCATGACGGACGATACGTTATTAGCAATGGTAAAGCTCTGCTTAATATTGCGAGTAATGATTATCTTGGTTTAGGCGGCGATACTGAGCTGCAAGCTGAGTTTCTTACTCAAGTGGGACAGCTATCTACTACACACACTCCTAAAATGAGTGCCACTTCCTCACGCCTACTGACAGGCAACGATATACAGTTAGAAGCCCTAGAAGAAGAACTGCAAAATTGGTATCAAAGCGCCATAGAAAAACAGAGTTTGACCGATTCAAAATCTGTATTGGTATTGAACAGTGGCTATCACGCCAACCTAGGTATCTTGCCAGCATTAACAGCTTTGCCAGTCAAGACACTCATTTTGGCTGACAAGCTAGTGCATGCCAGCATTATCGATGGGATGCGCTTGAGCCAAAGCAAACTGGTCACCTATCGTCGTTACCGTCATAACGATTACGAACATTTGGCCAAGTTTATTGAACAAGCAGACGAGACGGTTGAACGCATCATTATTGTCACCGAGAGTATATTTAGTATGGATGGCGACCGTGCTGACTTGCCTGAACTAGTACAATTAAAATCCAAAGATGCTCGTATTGAGCTATATATCGATGAAGCACATGCTGTTGGAGTGCTTGGCGATACAGGTCTAGGATTAGCGGAAGAAACGCATACCTTGGCCGATATTGACTACTTGGTGGGTACCTTTGGTAAAGCATTTGCTTCAATGGGTGCTTATATCATGTGTGATGAGGTCGTCAAACAATGGCTGATCAATGCCATGCGTCCATTGATTTTTAGCACTGCACTTCCTCCTATCAATCACGCATGGACACGATTTATTTTAGCAAAGATGCCGACCTTAACTAATCAACGTGCGCATCTAGCACAGTTATCTACCACGCTTAGCCAAGCCATTAACCCACGGCACCGTGTATCGCCAACCTTGGAAGATATAGATTATCAATCTCCTATTATTCCTTATATATTAGGCGATAATGCGAGTACCCTTGTCAAAGCACAACAGTTGCAAGCCGCTGGATTTTACGCGCTACCTATCAGGCCGCCTACTGTGCCTGCAAACACTGCTCGCATTCGTTTAGTTATGAATGCCAAACTGACTAACGAAGACTGTGCGCGACTGATACAGCAGTTGTAACTTTATCGTTTGACACAAACTTTATTTCTACTATTGATAGATAACTGGCACACTTGGATATAATGAAGCCTATGACAACATTCGACACAGCTGACGACCTCAGTGTTAGAAAACAAACCATCGCTCGCCACTTTGCTAATGCAAGCGATTATGACCAGCATGCCAATGTCCAGCAGATCGTTTGTCAGTACTTATTAGACAGTATTGCTCATACCAAACAAAGTAGTGTGCTAGAAGTGGGTGCAGGCACAGGTCAAATGACGCGCCTACTCGCTGATCATATTCAAAGCCAGTATTGGCTTATTAATGAGTTATGTAGTGAGCAGAGTGCTACATTGCAATCAATACTGCCAACTGCTGACGTAATGATTGGTGATGCTGAAACGATAGATTTAGCAGAAAATCATAGCTTGATAATTAGTGCCAATGCCGTGCAATGGTTTGATAATCCGTTGAGTTTCGTCACGCAATCAGCGCAGCGTTTACAATCTGGGAGACAGCTGGTCTTTAGTACTTTTACGCCAAATAACTTTTCGCAAATTAAAACTCTCACGGGCCAAGGACTTCACTACCCAGATATTAATGAATGGCAATTGGCATTAGATAGTGCTGGCTTTGAGAATATCAAACTCTCAATTCAGCGCTTTGATTTACCATTTCCTACCCCCTACGCTATCTTAAAGCATATGAAACTCACTGGTGTATCGACCAATCAAACGCAAGTTAAATCAGAAGATACTCAAACCTTTATATGGACCAAATCGCGTCTACAGCAATTTGAGTCAGACTATTGGCAACATTTTTCAAGAAAGGATGAAACAGGACAGCTCGTGGTTAATTTAACCTATGAAGTGCTCATAGTAAGCGCGTTTAAACTATAAGCACGCATCTTATTAAGAAAAACAATAGCTAGCAGAAATAGTAACCGATAGGAAAAATAGCCATAAAAAAACGCACCCCGAAGGATGCGTTTTTTAATTTAACTAGTTAATAGCCGTATTATTTTTTATCTTCGTCTACTTCAGTGAACTCAGCATCAACAACGTCGTCATCAGCTTTGTTGCTACCAGCATCGTCAGCACCTTGTTGGAACTGGCTTGGATCCATACCTTCTGCGCCAGCGCCGCTATCAGCGTAGATTTTTTGGCTGATTGGCAAGAATGCATTGTCTAATGCTTCAAGCTTAGCTTTGATTTCGTCATGATCGTCTTCTTTCGCCGCCGCTTCAAGCTCAGTGATGGCAGATTCTACTGTTGATTTTTCTTCATCAGTCACTTTATCTTCTGCTTCTTTCAGCGCTTTTTGTACCGCATGGATACGACCATCTGCTTCGTTACGAACTTGCGCTAGGTTAGCGAACTTCTCATCTTCAGCAGCATTAGCTTCTGCATCACGAACCATTTGTTCGACTTCTTCGTCCGACAAGCCAGAATCCGCTTTGATCTGGATGCTTTGTGCTTTACCAGTACCTTTATCGGTTGCTGAGATATTCATGATACCATCAGCATTGATGTCAAAAGACACTTCGATTTGTGGTAAGCCACGTGGTGCTGGTGGAATATCCGTCAAGTCAAAACGGCCAAGCATTTTGTTTTGGTTAGCGATTTTACGCTCACCTTGATATACCTGAATCGTTACTGCTGGCTGATTGTCTTCAGCCGTTGAGAATACCTGTGATTTCTTAGTAGGAATCATGGTGTTTTTCTCGATAACTGGCGTCATGACACCGCCCATCGTTTCGATACCTAAGGTCAATGGCGTTACATCAAGTAGCAATACGTCAGTTTTGTCACCAGACAATACGGCACCTTGAATCGCTGCACCAGCTGCAACTGCTTCATCAGGGTTCACGTCTTTACGTGGCTCTTGACCGAAGAAGTCTTGTACTTTTTGCTGTACTAGTGGCATACGAGTCTGACCACCGACCAAGATTACATCGTTGATGTCGCCAATTTTTAGGCCAGCATCTTCAAGTGCAGTCTTACAAGGACCCATTGTACGTTGTACCAATTCTTCAGTTAGGCTCTCTAGTTTCGAGCGGCTGATAGTAACAACCAAATGCTTAGGACCACTGCTATCAGCAGTGATATATGGCAAGTTTACTTCAGTGCTTTGTGCACTTGATAGCTCAATCTTCGCTTTTTCTGCCGCTTCTTTTAGACGCTGCATCGCAAGAGAGTCACCTTTTAGGTTCACGTCTTGCTCTTTTTTGAATTCAGCAACTAAGAAGTCAATCAATGCTGAGTCAAAATCTTCACCACCTAGGAAAGTATCACCGTTGGTCGCTAGTACTTCGAATTGTTGCTCACCATCTACGTCTGCGATTTCGATGATTGAGATATCGAAAGTACCACCACCCAAGTCGTATACAGCAACAGTGCTATCGCCTTGCTTCTTGTCCATACCATAAGCAAGTGCAGCAGCAGTTGGCTCATTGATGATACGTTTTACGTCAAGACCAGCGATTTTACCCGCATCTTTAGTTGCTTGACGCTGTGAGTCATTGAAGTAAGCAGGTACAGTTACAACCGCTTCAGTCACGCTCTCACCAAGATAATCTTCTGCTGTTTTTTTCATTTTTTTCAAGATTTCAGCAGAAACCTGTGGTGGCGCAAGCTTTTTACCGTTGATTTCTACCCATGCATCGCCGTTGTCTGCTTTAGCGATTTTGTAAGGAACCATGCCGATATCTTTTTGCACGACTTTGTCATCAAAACGACGACCGATCAAACGCTTGATCGCAAACAAAGTGTTGCTTGGGTTGGTTACTGCTTGACGCTTAGCTGACTGACCAACAAGCGTTTCGTCATCTTTATAAGCGACGATCGATGGTGTGGTACGAGTACCTTCAGCGTTTTCGATGACTTTAACTTTGTCACCTTCCATTACTGCTACACACGAGTTAGTAGTACCTAAATCAATACCAATTACTTTACCCATAATCAATTGCTCCTAATTTGTTTTTAACTATAAATACTTATTTATCCAGACCGTAGTCGGTCACTTGTTGCTATATATCGGTTTACCCGTCGTATTTTTCAAGGCAATAATCACGCAAAAACTATGTTTCATGTCATTTTTTGTGAAAAACCTTCATATTAGTAGGGTTTAGCCCTAAAAATATTACTGACCAACACGAACCATAGCTGGACGTAATAGACGACCGTTTAGGCTATAGCCTTTTTGTAAGACCGTACCCACTGTATCTGCCGCTGCTTCTGGGTCAATACCCACTGCTTCATGGAAGTCAGCATTGAATTTTTCACCTTGTGGATCGACCACTTCTACGCCGTTTTTGGTCAATACTGCAACCAATGCTTTGTGCGTTAATTGCACACCCTCAGCGACTGGATCATTGGCATCGGCATTTTCGATAGCGCGCTCTAAGTTGTCAACGATGTCTAACAATTCTTTAGCAAATTTCTGTAGTGCGAATTTTTTGCTCTTATCCGCTTCTTGCTCCATGCGTTTTTGCGCATTGTAAGCTTCAGCATTAGCGCGTGCAGTACCTTCTTTGGCTTGTTTTACTTCGCCTTCTAGCTCAGCGATACGCGCTTTGAAAGTATCAAGGTTGATTTCGTTTTCGATAGTCGTTTCTTCACCTGAATTATTCTGTGGATCAAACTCTTTCATGGTTTCTTCTAAGATACTGTCATTGTGATCAATATTCTCATGTGCCACATTTTGGTCAAGATTTTCGTGGTTCGGGTTTTGCTCGCTCATGATAGCTCCTTGGAATTTCAATAATGAAGATTAAGAGACGGCACAGTAGACCGAATAATTACTAGACCTACTATGCCATTATTAAATGCTCGATGATTCTAACTCATTGTTTTTTTAATACGCTTCAATAGCTGCTTGATAAAGGTGATAAGGACAAATTTCAAGCCTAGAGCAAAGGAATTTTTACCATTTATGACAAATATTCGTGAAGTGTCATTAATACGATACATCTAACGTTTTTGTCCTATGTCAATAAATCTCAATATTTGCTCACAAAAAGAACAAAAAACCGCTATTTATTCCAATTGCTTTACGCTTATTAATCAAGCTATTACCAAACGATACCCTATTACTCTGCTAGCTATTTTATCATTACTATAAATATTATCGCCTACACTCAAATGCACGCTAAAAATCATTTATGAGAGCTGTTATGTCTAACTCAAAAAATTTATCTATCAATACTTTGCTTAATAAAGCATTGATGACATTGCACTTAGCGTCAAAAGAATCATCGACTCAAGATGTAGAATCTGACTCTTTAGAAAAACGTCAAAGCGTTAAAGAAAAAATACTTGCTTATAACCCTGTCGCAAACTACCAGCCGCATACATTGCACTATGCAATGAAAAGTCTGGGCTACTTACCAGACTCTATTTTAGAAGGGGTGATAGGATACTTTAAAGGCCCTAATTCAAAACAGTATCTGCATGCAAACGCTCACCTGCGTCTCATCCTTGCAGTAAATAGCTACCTTAAAACGCCGTTAGAACTGACCCCAATGCCGGAATTGCGTGAGAGGTTTACTGCTGATGCAGTAGCAATGCAATCACCTAGAGTATGGCAGCAAGCCAATAATACTATGCTAGGCAATATAAAGCCCTTCACTAAAAAAAGTGATTCACCTGTTAGCTGGAAAGATGAAACGATTGCCAATGCGGATGATGGCGACATGACTGTCCGTTGTTATAAAGGAGGCGGCAAAAAATCTGGTTTTAGAAGAAAACGTATCCATAATCCCGACGAAACAGTCATGCTGTTTTTTCATGGTGGCGGGTTCTGCATTGGTGATGTCGATACACATCATGAGTTCTGTCATGCGGTCTGTGAGCAGACTGGCTGGTCCGTGGTTAGTGTCGATTATCGCTTAGCGCCTGAATGTCCCGCTCCAGCAGCATTAAAAGACTGTATCACCGCATATGCTTGGTTGGTTGATCACTGTCACACATTGGGCGCATTACCCTCTCGTATCGTCTTGGCTGGTGATAGCGCAGGTGGTGGTTTATCAACTTTGATTGCGCAGCAGCTGACCGCACCGAGCAAAAGCGCATGGGCAGACCTAGGCATAGATGGTCAGAAAATGTTTAGTCTATTAGAAAAACTACCTGAACCTCTAGCGCAGATGCCTTTGTATCCAGTCACTGATATTGAAACGGATTATCCTAGTTGGGAGCTATACGGCGAAGGTCTACTATTAGATCATGCTGATGTGGCAGTATTTGATGCTGCTTGTTTGGAAAATAGCCCACTGCCTCGCTTGCATATACTGAATTCACCTATGCTGGGTGATAATAGTAAAGTTTGCCCAACTTACATTGTAGCTGCCGAGCTCGATGTATTACGTGACGAAGCATTTGCTTATGCAAAGCAGCTAAAAGGTTACGGCGTTGCTGTAGAGACCTATACTGTGCTTGGTGCACCGCATGGCTTTATTCACTTTATGAGTGTTCACCAAGGCCTTGGACAAGAGACAAACAATATCATTCTTGGGTTTAGCAGCTTTGTACGTGAGATCATCAGTACACAATCGCGGTTAGCTGCATAGACCGCTTGCTAGCTAATTATCGGTTTGTATATTCAATTTGTATTGCCAGATAGTGTAATTAACCAAATCTCTGAGCGCGATCCCAATCGAAAGGGAATGCCCCAAAAACCATAACCAGAGGACACGACGAAGTGCCCTTTACCAATCTGCTCATAGCCATAGCCTAATCTATTAATAGCATTGACGATGAAATTAGCGGGGAATACTTGACCGTTGTGGGTATGTCCCGAGACTTGTAAATCTATAGGCAATTGACTGTGATTATCTATATCACTCGGTCTATGGTCTAACAATATCACTGGCTGCGACGTATCTACTTGCGTCAGCAGATCGGTAGTTGCTACACGTTGACGTTTATGATTATCAAAACGTCCAACTAACCATACTGGTTGACCCTCGTGCTCGATATAGAGCACCTCATCGTTCAACAATTGTATACCTGCATTTTGCAGCGCTTCGCTAATGGGTCGCTCATGACCATACAAATCATGATTACCCAATGTCGCATAGACACCACGTGGCAGACTACTGCATAATTCTGCTAAGTTTTGCTCCATATGATATTCATTAAAGGCCTCTGTATTATCATCCATAATATCCCCTGGCATTAGTAGCATATCTGCACCAGAGCGAATCATAAGTTGTTGCAATCTATCTATGGCTTTTACACCAAATAATCGTCCTATATGCAAGTCACTAGCGACTGCAATGCGTAATGGCTTGGTTAAAGGTTTATCTATATTAATAGAAAGCTTGCGTATAACAGGGGTATAGGCACTATATAACGAATAAATAAATAGTCCTAAAAATAGGAATAGCGCTAGTACTCTTAGCCCTATAGCCATTTCATTCGATTGGTGTAACGTACTACCTGATAAAGCAACTACTAGCAGATACCCTCCGTAGAATAGACTCACTGCCAACGCCGTCAGTATCATAAAGTGCATGATTAGCATCCATCCACTAATCCAGCGATAACTGTTAGCAAATGCTCTTTTTACGCTCAATACTAATAGACCATTAGTAATAATAAATACACTAACCCATATCGTTGTCTGTAATGTTGGCGTCATCCAAGGCTGGAGCCACCACTGTATACTTAATACTGTACCCAGACTGAACAGCTGTAATAGCAAAAAGATAGTGAAGAAAAATGCGTAACGCATGGACTGCCCTTAGACATAAATACTGTTTGATAAGTGATTATCAGAAAATAAACTCTAATGTTTCACATGAAACAACTGCTATATAACTATTTCTGATTTCCTAATGCTTGCTGGAGTGTCGAGTGTTTGAACGAATAACCTGCATCCAATAGCGCTTGTGGCAGCACCTTTTGACCATCGATAAGTAAGGTCGACATTTCGCCAAACATCAGCTTAAGCAAAAACTCTGGTAAAGTAAAAAAGGTTGGGCGATGTAGCCATGAGCCAAGTGCTTTGGTAAAAGTATGATTGGTCACAGGATTCGGAGCAGTAAGGTTATATACGACTGCATTTGTATTATTTGCGGTACTGTTTGCAGTCTTAATAGTGCTATCATTAATAGGTGCATTGTCTTGGGCTAAGCTTTCAATGTGATTAACGTCTGATTCTTTAGTAAGTTTAAGCTGCTGCTCAATAATAAAGATGACCGCACTAACCCAATCTTCACGGCTAATCCAGCTCATGATTTGTTGTCCATCACCCAACTGTCCACCGACACCAAATTTAAAGGGTAGTAATAATTTAGCCACCATTCCGCCCTCAGGATGAATAACCACACCTGTTCTGACGATAGCCACAGGAACATCGTGTTCGGTCGCTTTAAGCGCTAATTGCTCCCATTCATCACATAGTGTATGAGCAAAATCCGTCTCATAATCGCTGTTTTCAGTCAGTGGCTTGTCGCCCTGCGTGCCATACCAGCCAATCGCTGATCCGCTCACCAGTAACTTGGGTTTAGTACTAGCACGTGCGATAAAATCCAATATCGACTGAGTAGGTTTGATACGGCTCGCCATCAATTCTTCTTTTCGCCCATCGCTCCAACGAGAGTCAGCAATCCCAGCACCTGCTAAATTTAATATGACATCAAAGCTCATATCAGACATTGCAAGCTCGTCATAAGTCATCATATTGATATCATCGGGATGTGGTTGACCGCTATCACGAGTTAGCCAAGTAATCGTCACGTCTTTATTTTGCGCGCGAGACCGTGCCATTAACTCTCGACTGAATGCACTTCCCAAAAATCCTGAACCGCCACTAATCAAAACATTCATACCCTACTCCCTATATGCCTCAAATACCACCACTATGACTTATCTTTGAGTTACTTATTGCTGAAGTACTTATCGTTCAATAAAAACTAGACTGTTATAACCATCGTCTGCTTTTTTGTGGTTTTTATCAAAACGACTTTTACATGCTTTTGGTAAAGGAAGGTGAGCAAATAGGAAAGCTAGCAGATGGTTAATTTATAAACGCTCACGTAAATAAGGAGTAGCGACAATCATCACTTTGCATTGCAAGCAATCGCTTATGAGAAATTTAAGAGTTCGTATAGAGAACGCTATCGAACGACGAAGCCTGTCGTTGCGTCACGAATTTGGCTAGGCAAGGTATAACCTAAAGTATCGCCCTGCAAATAACCAATTTGCTCATCGAAATAAGCATAGGCGGCCTCAAAAGTGCTAGCAGGCGTTTGTCCTGATGGGTTGCAGCTTGTAGAAACCAATAGACCAAATGGGTTCTCTTCACTGACCATCTGCTGGCAAAGCTGGCGAACTGTAGGATGCGAGATAACTCGAACAGCAATAGTCTGATGCTGTCCGGTAATCCAAGTAGGTACAGTGTTCGCAAGCGACTGAGGAATCGGTAATAACCAAGTATGTGCTTGGCGACTCTGCTGTTCGTCTCCGCTATCGCCTGTCTGCCAGCTATCAATAACCTGCTGACACTGAACATCATTTAAAGAGGCTAGCAAAGGTGCTAAGCGAGACACACTATCAGTAACGACTATCATGCCTTTGGCTTGTGGACGTTGTTTGATATCCAAAATACGCTGAACAGCTGCTTGGTCATAAGGGTCGCAACCAATACCCCAAACGCTTTCTGTAGGGTACGCGAGCAGTTGCCCTTCTTTTAGCCATTTAGCAGCTTGGGTAGCAGAATTAGTAATAAGAGGTGTAAGTTGGCTCATGACTTAAATGGTTCGTAGAAGTAAATTCTAATAATACCACAAGAGAGATATTGTCTAGGAGAGTCTATAACTAAGGGCTGTCTATGCCAGTGTCTAATAAGGAATATTTACAATACTTTAAACGCGCAAATATCGTCCACCTTGTTCGCTGATGAGACCCATTAGTTCAAGCTCCATTAGCTGACCAATCAACTGCGGCGGTGCAAGCTTGGTTGCACTAATAAGCGCATCTAAATCTTGCCCATGCCAGTCAAGCTGCTCATAGATTGCAGTTAAATGCTCAGGCACAACGACTGTACTGCGCGCAGGCTTTATCTCAGAGGTTGGTTGCTGGCTAGTAGATTTGATTGAGCTTGTCTCTATCGCTTCAGAAGTCTGAGTGATATTAGAGTGATTACTATTGAAATTAGTAGCGTTCGCTGTTCTATAAGCGCCTTTATCATAGTCAAGCTGACCATTGACATCTTCTAGTACTTGCTGAGGATGATAAACCAAGGTCGCGCCTTCACGAATTAAATGATGACAGCCCTCTGCATTACTATTATCAATATGACTGGGAATAGCAAAGACCTGTTTACCTTGTTCAGACGTGAGACGTGCTGTTATAAGCGAGCCGCTTTTGATTGTCGCTTCCGTCACAATGGTCGCAAGACTCAGCCCAGCTACCAAACGATTGCGACGCGGAAAAGTATGTTTATGCGGCTGCGTGTGTGGTAGTAGCTCACTGATGATGCAGCCACCTTGCTCAATAATTTGAGTAAATAACTGATCTCGATGATTGGGATAGTTCACATCGATCCCTGTACCCATTACACCAACCGTCCGTCCCTGATAGTCAGGGTCTGCCTGAGCTAGCGCGCCTAAATGTGCGCGTTTATCTACACCCATAGCTAGACCGCTAGTAACGATATAACCTGCTTGCGCTAAGTACTGCGCCATATCAAACGTGATTTTTTGCGCATGCGCGGTGGGTTTGCGGCTACCTACTATAGCGATTTGTGCTTGATGTAGGCGCGCGCTATTCCCACGATAAAATAATAATGGCGGCGGGTCGTAGATTTGTGAGAGTTGAGCAGGATAATCGGCGTCATCAGCGAATAGCAAGCCATAACGCCCCTCTATCAACGCTTGCTGAATCTTATCGATATTGGCGAGTGTTTGCTCTAGCTGTTCATGACGTTTGAGATGGGTATGATGAATACCGAGCTGCTTCCATGCCTCTACTTTGGCTTGCCAAGCAAGCTGCGGATAACCGAAAGAAGTGATCAGTTTGTGATAAGCAGATAACGACGCATTCACCTCGTACCACAGCGCTAAGATAGCGCGCTGATCGTCGGATAAAGAAGAGGTGACTGCCGTCATTGTCATCTGTCTCGTATAGGCAAGCTTAGATTAGTATTTAGTTTAATATATTGCTTAATACAGCCTTATAGCTATTTATAAATAAGGGGGTGGTAACAGCTGATCGCCAATATTAAGTGGTAACTCAGAGTCAAGTACGTAAGCATAACTGATGTGGTCAAAGGTATTAAAAACCATCACCATACCACTTGGCTCGTTTGGTAGACGTACCGGTGTGTCATTATCTTTAGTATCACGTACCAAAGGCCCTTTTTGATAAACCGTCAGCACATCACCTGGTTTAGCACCTTGTAAGCTACCCAAATTGATGGCGACCACACTACCCTTCGCAGCTGAGCTGATAGAGTCCATCACACGTACGATCATACCGCCGCGACTGACACTTGCAGGCGTTGGATAAAAGACAGGAGGAATAGCGTTGTCTAACTCTACAAAGACGCGATCCCCTTCACGCACTTCTTTGCCATAGCTATCGATAAGCTGCAAGCTAGTCACACCATTACTTTCTGTAGAAGTAACAAGACCAGTCGCTACCTGCGTAACTTCTAAACCGATCACTTCTTGAGTTTTGGGATCTACATATAGCTCACCCTCACGGTAGATGCCGTAACGCTGACCTACGATAAGCGGTACGCCTTTAGCATAGACTTTATCACCACGCGCAGTAATCAAGTTACGGTTTTTAGAAGCTAAAATATAAGGCGTGGTATTAAAGTCTTGAGGATTAACGATAAGCGTTTTATCAAGCCAATGCTGAATAGCTGACCACGGAATAGGAGGAATACTATTGGCCGTCGAGGTAATCGCGACCGTACTCGTACTTACATTTCCAGTAAGCTGCTTTTCAACGCCAGCACAGCCTTCACCAGTATCAACGCCAATCAGTGTTTTTCCTTGAATCACACAAAGAATGAGAACGTCATTAGGGTAAATAAGGTTTGGATTTTTGATTTGCTTATTGGTTACCCAAATTTCTTTCCAGCGCCATGGGCTGTCTAGGTAGCGACCTGAGATATCCCATAAGGTATCGCCTTTTTTAACGATATAACGATTGGGCGCATCAGCTTTGATAGTTGGCGGCGGGTTGTTAGCTTGAGCCGTGCTCATCAACATGGCACTACTAAACGTCGTAACTAATAATCCTTTTGCCAGTGCTTTTGCTGTCTTTTTTAAGCTCATCTTCATCGTTATATCCACAATATGTACCACTGTGTTCGACGCAAAGAACTGTACTAGATTTATTACTGTAAAAATTTCTTAAATTAATAAAAAATCAAATTTATCAGCAACTTATTAATAAAATTCTCATGGCGATTATAGGGTAACTGTTCAGTGTAATTGGCTAGAATAATTCCTAAAAAAGCGCCTAGCACGATGATGATTTGCTGACGCTGTTTCTAATATTACAATTATATCTACCATAACACAATCATAAACACTTTATTACAATGGTGTAACTTTTACGCGGATACTTTTCCTTGTTGATAATAAGCCTAAAGACCATAATTATTTAAGCAGGATTCGGCGTGACATGTTGGCGGATTTGTTCAGCGACCAATTCTGCCTTGTTATCCAGTACCACTACATGCTGCGGTAAATCTTCTAACCCTTCAGTATGCACTGGACGAGCGATATCTATCTGACCGATAGCCTCAACGATAGTATCTGCAAATTTAACGGGTAATGCTGTCTCTGCACAAACAATAATTTCACCATCTAGCTGTAGCTCTTTGGCAACCTTAATTCCGTCTGCAGTATGTGGATCAACCAATTCACCATGCTGATCATAAAGCGCTTTGATAGTCTGCAAGCGGTCGCTATGAGTAGATTTACCAGCAGCAAATCCATAACGCGTATTAACCGCTTCCATCAAGTCAGATAAGTCAAAGCCCCGACCTGATTTTACGCCGTCAAATAACTCATGAACACGTGCGCTGTCTTTTTCCAGTAGTAAATAAACAAAACGCTCAAAGTTAGACGCTTTTGAAATATCCATCGACGGACTAGAGGTTACATAAGTTTTTTCAGTCGGACGCGGCTGATAAGCGCCTTGATTGAAGAAGTCATTTAAAACGTCGTTTTCATTGGTTGCGACAATCAGACGGTCAATTGGCAGTCCCATTTCGCGAGCGATGTGACCGGCACAAATATTACCGAAGTTACCTGATGGTACGCTAAAGCTGACTTTTTTATCGTTGCTCGTCGTGACCGCGAAGTAAGCTTTAAAGTAGTAAACAATCTGCGCTAGGATACGCCCCCAGTTGATAGAGTTTACCGTGCCTAGGTTATAAGCCGCTTTAAACTCAGCATCTTGCTGTAGCGCTTTAACGATGTCTTGGCAATCATCAAACATACCATCGATAGCAATGTTATGAATATTTTCATCGGTCAAACTATACATCTGCGCACGCTGAAATTCACTCATTTTGCCATGCGGTGACAGCATAAACACTTCGATATTTTCTTTGCCGCGCAATGCATACTCTGCTGCACTACCGGTGTCACCACTGGTCGCACCAATGATCGTAATACGTGCGTCTTTTTTCTTAAGCACATATTCAAAGGCATTGCCCAAAAACTGCATGGCAACATCTTTAAATGCCAATGTCGGACCGTTTGATAATCCTAGAATATATAAATTGTCTTCGAGCTTGCGGACAGGAACAATCTCGTCAGAGCCAAATACATCAGCAGTATAAGTGCGCTCAATGATATCTTGCAAATCAGCCACAGGAATATCAGTGGCAAAACGCTGCATAATCGCCATCGCAAGCTTTGGATAGCTGAGCGTACGCCATTCATCAAGGGTTGCACTATCGATATTTGGATAATGCTCAGGCAACATCAAACCACCATCTGGGGCAAGACCCATCAAAAGCACATCACTAAAATCCATCGGCGCTGTCTGACCACGGGTACTGATATATTTCATTAGATTGTCCTGTCTACAATAATGTTATTCAATAGTTAAAAATGGTTTATTCAGCAGTTTTTTGTAGCAATGCATAATAAAAACCATCGCCACTCGCGCTATCAATCGGTAAGCACTGACGACCGATCGCTTGTTCAATGCCCCAGTTGCAATCGTCGGTAAACTCAATCACTACCGCATCATTATGATGAGTAATAAAGTCCTGCATTTGCTCGACGTTTTCTTGCTTTAAGATAGAACATGTCACATACAACAGATAACCACCAGCTTTGAGTTGTGGCCATAAATTATGCAAGATGTCTGCTTGTAGCAGCGCTGTTTGCTCGATATCTTCTTCGGTACGCAAGATACTGATATCTGGATGACGGCGAATCACGCCAGTCGCAGTACAAGGAGAGTCCAATAATATCGCATCAAATACGGGTTCATTTGTCGCCGCTTTTTTATTTTTTCCATGCTGCCATCTGGTCGCATCTGCACAGACGATATTAAGTGCAATGCTGTTATCTGCTTGCTGCAAATCATGCTGACTTAAATTTAGGCGCTGTAAATTCTCACGAATACGCTCGATACGTGGTGCTTCGTTATCGATAGCTGTTACTTTGATGTTGGTATTTTCAGGCGACGTTTCAGATGACATCCCATTGTTATCTTGTTTCACGTGAAACAACGATGACTGGTCGTTAGCACTTATAAGCTCTAACCAATGAGCAAGCTTACCACCAGGGGCTGCACAAGCATCTAGAATATGTATCTCTTTCCCAACACTATCACTGTCAGTATCGTCAGCACTTTTACTTTCAACGCTGAGCTTAGCCATCAATGCTTGATTAATAATCGGTGCAGCTAACTGAGCATGCATATCTTGAACGCTAGCTGTTCCTAAAGCAAAATCAGGCAAAGCGTTAACGGCAGTGCTTTGATGTAGTCTAAGACCTTTGGTTGATAGCGTGGTGGAAGTGGCAGACCCTGATGAGTTTGCTACCTTAAAACCAGTCGTTAGCTCAACGATATCTGCATCAATTTCTGCGCCATCCAATGCATGCTGATAATCCTCTACCGAAGTAACCGCCGAATTCACTCGTAAAAACATCGGGGCTGGTTGGCGCAAGCCTTGTGTCAGCTCATCATACTGTTCGCTCCAATCTTGTTTAAGCTGATAAGCGAGCCAATTCGGTAGACTATGCTTTTTATCGCATTTCTTACGGAATTTGCTTGGATTCTTGGCGACTTTACGCAAAATAGCATTCACCAAACCAGTCGAATGAGCAAACTCAATTTCTTTGGCTGCTTCAACGGTTTCATGAATTGCAGCATGGTCAGCCACTTCTAAATATAGCAACTGTACTAAGCCGACTTGAATGGTGGTACGCACTTCAACTTCGTCGATAGGGTTGTCTGCTAAGCTATCGAGCAAACGTGCCAGCGCATGCCATTGACGCAATGTCGTGAGCAGTAATGCATGAGCAAAGCCTTTATCGCCATCGTGCAGACTATTCAGTAACGGATCAAGGACGCTTGAGAGCGACTGACCATTTTGAATAGCCAGTAAGGTACGAATCACACGCACGCGTACGCTGCCATTCATAATAAGATTGCTTGATGGTTTGAGCTTATTGTTTCTAGGCGCAGTACTGTTTTGTCTCATTAAATTTCATTTCCTTGACGTATGATCGATAGCGTCTTGTGCAAGTAGGTTAAATATAAGTAGCGTTATTTTGTTTCTGACATAAATTGATCGCCGTCATTTAATTGGTTGCCATGGCAAACTTGTTCAGCTGTCATTGGCTTACCACCTGCAAACTGCAAGTGAGTAATGGCTAAAGTGGTGGCTGATGATTCAGCGTCACTCTCTTTACCACAAGCGACTAAAATCGCTTTTCGTCCGACACTGATAACCGTTCCAGCAGGTTCATTGGTTTGCTGCGATGTATTTACAGGTAAGCTAGCCAACACTTTGACGCGCTGCTCTGCTAGGAAAGTATAAGCACCTGGCCATGGCGTCAGCCCACGAATTTGGCGTTCAATAGCGGCAGCAGGCTGCGACCAATCAACTTCGCCTTCGGTTTTGACCAGCTTTTCAGCATAGTTAGCTTGACTATCATCTTGAGCGATAGCTTGAGCTTGATAAGTGGGCAAATCCTTTAATACCGTACTAATGGCTGTCGCACCAAGTGCAGCCATCTTATCATGTAGGCTAGCAGCGGTGTCATCAGAGGCAATACTTTCGCTGACTTTATAAAGCATATCACCCGTATCAAGACCTTTGTCCATCTGCATAATGGTAATGCCGGTCTCATCATCTCCGGCCAAGAGTGCACGATGGATAGGTGCAGCACCACGCCAGCGTGGTAACAGTGAAGCGTGAATATTCAAGCAACCATGAGTAGGCGTCTCTAATACACCGATAGGTAGGATCAACCCGTAAGCGGCAACAATCATCACATCTGGTTGATAGGTGCGCAGAGTTTGCCTAGCAGCTAGACCTTCTGCACTAGACTTTTTAAAAGTGACTGGCTGCTCTACAGCGATATCATGTGTCAATGCAACTTCTTTTACCGCAGAGGCTGACAGTTTTTGACCACGACCTGCTTTACGATCAGGCTGCGTGTAAACAGCGACTATCTCTATATTCAGCGCTTCTTGCTGTTCGATTAATACTGATAGACTGATAGCAGCGAATTCAGGTGTACCCGCAAATACGACCCTTAATCGGTTAGTAGTTGGGTTATCATGGTCAGTAAGCGAGTTAGATGTATCAAAGGTAGGAGCAGTTGTAGTCATAATCATGCATTATATAAGGTTTATTTGTTCATTATAGGTGAGTTTACGGCGCAGTGCCATGATTGTAATGACCTCACTTCATGATAACCAATGACATTATTTGCCTTTATAATATCAAGGACATCGAACGTTCTATTTATATCTTTTACAAAACAATTTGGTGTTAATAACCACTCTCTGTAAACAGTAAGCCGTTATTCTGCTATAAATAGAAGGTAACACTAAAAATTTTAGACAATTCAACCGTCGTATAATTCATCTACTGTATGTAGAAACTTAATTTTATTTCACTATATTCTTTCGTGTCGAGATAGGGCCACGCTTTCATGCAACAGTTTCAGTCCTTACAACGCTTATTGATTTTTTATGCCTTGTCTCTCACGGTTATGTTACTGCTGTACTATGTCACAATGTTTGATGGGATGAAAAAACATAGTGAGCAACATAGCATAGATACTTTTTATGCCCTACAGCACAGTATTATTGAGCATGCAGCGCCTGTAGATAGTGAAATAAAAAAAATCTTAGAACAACCTACTTTTGATCACCTTAGTTATCAGCTGATTTTGATGATGCCTTCTGGGCAGACCTATATTCATCATAATACTCGTCCCAATGAATCTGCTTTTTCTACTGTTGCTTTCCCTACCATCGGCACTACCACTTTTAGCAGTAATAATCATAGCTCTTATACCGTCAATAGCAATGAACTAACAGGGATCATTAATCTAAAAAGCGGACATCAGATTTATATCGTATTACGCCATGAGCCTTTTGTTGTCGACTGGATATCTTACCGTTATTGGCTTCCTTTGATGGTCGCCATCGTACTATTTTTCATGGCATTGCTCTATATGCTCAATCGTCGAACTAACTGGGAACAATTACTGGTTTATACGGATAATTTGAGTAGCCGCGCAAAAGAATCTTATACACCGCCGCCGTTTTTACAAAAGAAATCTACTACCGAGTTCATGCTGTTAGGTCATGCGCTAAGTCGCGTCAGCTACCAACTACATAATGACTATCGGCGTATAAAAACATTGACTCATCGGTTAGAACGTCTGGTTGATCAGGCGCCCTTACCGATGTTGATGAGTATACGACATGGTCAAATTAGTTTCTATAATCAGCGTTTTGAGCAAGTATTTACTCCTCCTACACAGAGAGAGCAAAGCTATGAACTGACTGATTTCGTTGAAGGGAAAGATGAGGCCACTCAAATACTCTTAAAAACTATTTCAAATTTACGCGTTACTCGCACACTGATAGTTTATGGCTTGGAGAACAAACAAGCCTACCAACTACACGTAACACCATGGTTCGGTGAACATGGGCAAGTTCACGGTTTCACTGTGATTTTTAATAATGTTGATGAGATTTTCCATCAGTCTGAACAACTACAGCTGCACAACCAACAACTGCAATTACAAATTGATGAATCAAACGAAGCCCAAGCATTTATAGGTCGTAAGTTAAGGATACCACTAGAGAAGATAATTGATTCGTTGGAACCCATCGACCCTTCAACATTGACGGCTCAGGGTAAAAAGACTCTAAATACATTGATTGCAACCAGTCAAAGCATGTTGACTGTGCTCAATAAGACGCTAGCAACAGAGGAAGTTGAAGTCAGAAAAACACGTTTGAGTATAGAAACGGTTGATATTTACAAGGTAAGCAAAGAGGTTAGCAATTTAGTCACAAAAGAAATAAGACAACAAGGGTTAGAATTGATCTATTTCTTTGCGCCAGACTGTCCTCGTTACATCGAAACTGATTACATTCGACTGCACCATATCCTATTAAACATGTTGAAAAACGCTATTAGCTTTACAACATCAGGCTATGTCGCGCTCACTGTTGATCGTGTACCTGAAGATAAAGTAACGCGAATAAGTAATCAGCATTTAACTCCTAACAATGACACGACAATGCCTGCGCAGACATCTTATTGGATTCGGTTTAGCGTAAAAGACACTGGAGCAACTATTACTCCTGAGAGAAAAAATCAATTAGTCAATATCTTGAATCAAAGCAATCATAACTTAGTTGAAGACAGTAATATTGGCTTGAGTGATGCCAATAGCTTTGCTCAGTTACTCGGCGGTTTTATCGAACTAAATAATACGGTGGATAAAGAAACGATATTTAGCCTCTACCTTCCTTATCCTCATGCCACTTATCAATCGGTATATCATCGTTGTTCGCAGCTGCCCCATATTCACCTTATCGCTGTCATCAATCAGCCTCTAGTTGCTGAACATTTACAACGTTTGTGCGAGTACTTAACGATATCCGTGACTATCTACAGCACTTTAGATAGAGCTACTGTACAGCAGCTAAAAAATAAATTAAAACAAGATGAGCAAACCGTCATTCCTATCTTGTTATTAGATTATGAATACAGCGAATCCATCACCTTATCAGCTCATGCGAGCAACAAGTATAGCGAGCAACAAGAAGTGTTAAACGACCTAGTCGCTACGCCTTCACTACCGAAGATATTACTTAGCATGAAACTTGAAAGGCATATCCCTTCTACTTTACTAGGCCAATATGATGGATTTTTGACCAAACCCTTGGACGCAAGTTTACTACTGTCTGAACTGCTACGTTTAACCTTGTTTGCAAGGAAAACGCTAAACATACTGGTCAAACATCAATACGACAGTAGTCTATCTTTTGTAGAAGATATACCTAAGAAAGAAATCTTGTCTCCACTGATTTTGGTCGTAGAAGACAGTCCTACTAACCAAAAGATAGCCTGTAAGATGTTAAGTAAGCTTGGTTATCGTAGTATTGTCGCAGAAGATGGACAGCAAGCACTCGAGAAACTCAAAAGCCAACGTGAAGAAATTTCTTTGATTTTGATGGACTGCCGAATGCCCATTATGGATGGCTTACAAGCCACACAAGTGATTCGCTCGCAAGGTGATAAAATACCAATTGTGGCGCTAACTGCGAATAATACAGAAGAAGATCGCGAGGCTTGTATACAAGTAGGTATGGACGAGTTTTTATCCAAACCCATTAGTAAGAAAGACTTAGAATCCGTTTTGCAGAGTTTTATACAATAAATCTATAGTGCAGATAAAAAATACCCTATCGATATCACTTAATCAAAGTAATATCGATAGGGTCAAAAACTTGGTACGAGGATAGTATTTCGGTAAGCTTAATTGTTATTTCATAAACCCATTATCGGCCAGAAATGCTTCTGTGATTTGGCTTTGCGGGTTTGGCGCGTTCATACCCTCAGATTGAGGTTTATTTAGTAGTCGCTCTAGATAACGAGCCACGATATCTACTTCAATATTCACTTTGTTGCCTACTAACCAATGCTTAGCGATATTCGTCACTTGAGCAGTATGCGGAATGATATTTAGAGAGACAATATTGTCACGCACTAAATTGGTCGTCAGACTAATACCATCTACGGTAATAGAGCCTTTGGTCGCTGTATAGTGCGCTAGCTCTTGCGGTATCTCAATCTCAATGTAGATAGAACGAGCATCTTGTTGTAATTTGCTAACGACCCCTACTCCATCTACATGACCGGCGACGATATGACCACCAAAACGAGTCGTTGGTAGCATGGCCTTTTCTAGATTGACCGTATGACCTGCTTTTAAACCTTCTAATGCTGTTCTAGCAATAGTTTCACGTGAGACATCAACAGAATAGTAGTTACTTCCGAGCTCCACCACAGTTAAACAAATACCATTTGATGCAATAGAATCGCCTAGCTTCACATCACTGAAATCTAAGTCATCAGACTCTACTGTTAAACGTATGTCACCGCCTGTCGCCTGCATAGATTTAACTTTTCCAACGCTTTCTATAATTCCAGTAAACATATTACCCTCGTCTCATTACTGTATTGCCTTCATAGGCGAATATTTTAGTTTATCAAATCATCTATCAATTCTTTATCACAACTTGTTCAAATAACTGACAGTGAAACATCGTTGGACTTGACCTTTAATAGGATATATTGTGGATAAGTATGGATAAATCAATAGAGGTATAGCTAGAAGCCGCTATAAATACATAGTTATCCACAACAAATGTAAATTTCTCATGGTACGCATTTATCTAGAGAATAAAACATAAGTTATTGATTTAAAATAATATTTTTAAATTCGTTTGAGAAATATACATCTTTCTTGTTTCATGTGAAACAAAGTTATACACAGTTCCATGTGAAACACGTAAATCAATGATTAATTTATCCACATCTTGAGCTTATTCTTATGATTTGTGGACAACCTACTTATACGAAGAATATTTATAAAGGTAATAAGGTTAATTTGAGATCTGATCCAAGCTGCTGATGACTTTCTATATCAAACCGTAACTGCTGAGCAAGGGACATAGGATTGAAATCAACCATGGGACGTGCTTGCGCACCAAGTAAACAAGGTGCTTGATACACGATTAGCTCATCTACTAACTGTTGACTCAAAAAACCACCTGCAACACTAGCACCTGCTTCTACCAACACATCATAACACTGGTGCTCACTAACCAGTTTCACCAACAACATCGACAAATCATCTTCATGCCAATATATAGTATCTGGATGCTGACACAGCTGATACTCAGACTGTAGGCTGTGCTTTAAACGCTGACGCCTATCAAGTATGACTATTTTAGGATTAGGTATTTTTTCAAGTGGCACGTCCAACTGTCTTGAGCGCACATTGAGCTGAGGGTTATCAGTTATTACGGTTTCACTACCTGTAATAATCGCACCACTTTGTGCTCGTAGTTTTTGTACATCTTCGCGGGCAGCTGTCGAGGTAATCCACTTTGATTCACCAGATGCCATCGCTGTACGGCCATCTAAACTGGTCGCTATTTTCAATCGTACATAGGGCATCTGAGTGCGCATGGCTTTTAGAAACCCACGGTTTAGTGCCTCTGCTTGCTCTGTCAGGACACCGACTGTTACCTCAATGCCAGCTTGCTCTAATAGTTTCACACCGCGGCCTGCAACCTGTGGATTTGGATCCAGACCTGCAATCACAACGCGCTTTACCTTAGCGGCAACTAACGCCAATGCACATGGCGGCGTACGTCCCGTATGACTACATGGCTCTAATGTAACGTAAGCAGTTGCCCCTGCTGCCTGTGTACCAGCCTCTTTCAGCGCAAACACTTCTGCATGTGGCTCACCAGCTTTAGGGTGAAACCCTTGACCAACAATCTGCTCTGCCTGAACAATAATGCAGCCCACTGCAGGATTCGGTCGAGTAGTATACAAACCGCGCTTCGCTTGTTCGATAGCAAGCATCATAAAGTAGCGGTCTTGAGCATCTTGAGCATGGCTTTGAGTAGACATAAGGCTAGGCTTAATAAATGATTAAGGGTTCTATATAAGAAAATAAGGTTTGAAAGCTGATTGGTAATTCTGATTAGTAATTGGGAAACACTTATCAACTAGGGCTTACTTAAAAGCTTGCTTCGCTTACTTCTCATTTGGACGAATATTGGCAATTTCTTGATGAAATGCATCGATATCTTGAAAGTCGCGATACACACTGGCAAAGCGTACATAGGCGACATCATCCAAAGTTTTGAGTTCACTCATGATGATTTCACCCAAGACCTTACTACTGATTTCTCGCTCACCCATCTGCCTAACACGCTTTTCGATACGACTAATCATCGCCTCTTGTTCATCGATAGTGATAGGACGCTTTTGTAAGGGTAGTAAAATAGAACGGCGCAGCTTTTCATTGTCGTAAGGTTCAATCTTGTTACTTGATTTGATAATCCTTGGCATGACAACTTCTACCATCTCAAAAGTCGTAAAACGTTCTTGGCAGCTGTTACACGAACGGCGTCGACGCACTTGTGCACCTTCCGCAGCAAGACGTGAGTCAATAACCTTGGTCTCTGACGCATTACAGTACGGACAGTGCATAGCATTTCCTTATTTTACGATTGAGAATAAGAGCAGTATTTTCAAGATAGCTAATTTTGATAAATAATAAAAAATACCATTTACCCGTTATTTACCAATACAAAAGCTGCCGAATATCTTACCCAATAAGTCATCGGCGCTGAACTCACCCGTAATTTCACCCAAACTCTGCTGTGCCTGACGTAAGCTATCAGCAACCAACTCACCTGCTTCGAATACAGTTAGTTGTTCATGTGCTTCTGCCAAGAAATTAGCAGTTCGTCTAAGCGCGTCAAGATGTCTGGTACGAGCGATTAAGCTATTCTCTGGTGGATGGAAGCCTACTTTCTCGCATAGTGCTTCGACTAAACTATCAATACCAACACCTGTTTCACATGAAACATTAACTTGCTGATAGCCTTTATTTTTGATTTCAGCTTGGGTCTTAGCAGCACTTTCTTCTCTATCATTATTGCTCAACAAGTCGCTCTTATTAGCAATGATTAGTAAGCGTTTAGCTTCTGGCAGTTCACCAAATAACTGTTCGGCAAGCTGTATCGGTGTACTTTCTTCTTCAACATCGCGAGTCACATCGTAGACCATCAGTAGCATATCAGCTTGCGTGATGGCAGTACGGGCACGCTCAATTCCGATACGCTCCACAGTGTCTTCTGTCTCGCGTAGGCCTGCCGTGTCGGTCAGATGTAGCGTCAAACCATTGAGCACAACGGTCTCTTGCAACGTATCACGTGTAGTACCCGCGACATCAGTCACGATAGCACGCTCTTGCCCTGCAAGGCGGTTGAGCAAGCTAGATTTACCTGCATTTGGCCTACCTGCTAGCACAACATGGATACCATCGCGCAAAAGCTGACCTTGCTTTGCCGTTGCTAAAACTTGCTGTATCTTATCTTGCGTCTGCTCAAGCTTACTTTGTATGACGCCATCAGACAAAAAATCGACGTCTTCTTCATCAGGGAAATCAATAGCTGCTTCAACATGTAAACGAAGATGAATGAGTTGTTCTAATAACTGGTTAATCTTCTGTGAAAACTCACCGCTTAGTGAGCGAATTGCACTACTGGCCGCGGCAGCACTGGTCGCATCAATCGCATCGGCAATTGCTTCTGCCTGCACCAAATCTAACTTATCATTATCAAAAGCACGGTAAGAGAACTCTCCTGCACTTGCTTGCTTAGCACCTAGCTCAAATACCCGCGCGAGCAACTGGTTTTGTAAAATAACACCACCATGCCCTTGCAGCTCAATCACATCTTCACCTGTGAATGAATGCGGACCTTTGAAAAACAAGACCAACCCCTCATCAATGACAGTGCCATCAGCCTGATAAAAACGACAAAAGCTAGCCATTCGCGGCGTAAAAGCAGACTTACCTGTTAGAGCACATGCCATATCGTAAGCACGGCTGCCTGATAGACGTATGACACCCACACCCCCTCGCCCGAGCGGCGTTGCAATCGCAGCAATCGTGGCTAATCCAGATGTATTAGACTTTTCAGAAGAATTAGGTACGGCTAATGCTGTCTCTAAGGAATCCACAATGACTCTCAATATTTAAAAGCTCCATTATAGACGTCTGGACTCATACTGACAAAGCAAACTTTGAAAGGTAGATGTATCAGACATATATTCGTGTCAATATTTATAAACTGTGGATAATGTTGATAAGCTGTGGATAACATTTACTACTTATCCACCACCTATAAAAAAACCACCGCTTGCGCGATGGTTTTTGGTGTTTCTAAAAAAGAACTAATTAATCGACCACTTTTACCGTACGACGCTTCTGCTCTTCATCAACTTTCTTATTGACGATATATTGCTGAGTCATACTAAACAAGTTGTTGACTGTCCAATATAGAACCAAACCTGCTGGGAAGAACAGCATGAATGCAGTAAAGATAATCGGCAAGAACTTCATGACTTTTGCTTGCATCGGATCTGCTGGCTGCGGGTTCAACTGCTGCTGTACAAACATTGACGCACCCATTAGCAACGGCAAGATAAACCATGGATCCATCGCTGATAGATCTTGAATCCACAAAATCCATGGTGCATGACGCAGCTCAACACTCTCTACCAATACCCAATATAAGGCTAAGAAAATAGGCATCTGCATCAAGATTGGTAGACAACCTGCCATCGGATTGACTTTTTCTTCTTTATATATCGCCATCATTTCTTGCGACATTTTCATCCGATCATCGCCATGCTCTTCTTTGAGCACTTTGAGTCTCGGCGCAATGGCACGCATTTTTGCCATCGAGTAATAGCTCTTATTAGAGAACCACATCAAGGCAATTTTTACTAAGATAGTCAGTAAAATAATTGACCAACCCCAGTTACCAACAACCTTATGCACACCTTCCAAGATAGCAAACAAGACCTTTGATATTGGCCATAGCAGACCATAATCAACTGTTTTGTTAAGGCCTACCGCAACGTCTTTTAGCTCAGACTGAACTTTTGGACCTGCATATAGTGTTGCATTTAAAGTAACTTGTTTGTTTGGTGCTACGTTCACTGGTTGGCTATTAAAACCAATAAAGTAATCACTACCTGTTTCACGAGTAAAGAATTTACCAGTGAAGTTTTCAGGCGTCCAAGCAGATACAAAGTAATGCTGTACGATACCAACCCAGCCTTTATCGCTAGTGATCGTCAACTCACCATCACTAAAGTCACCAAATTTCAGCTTATTATAAGGATCATCTGGTGTACCCCAAGCACCGCCTAGATAAGTCGCCATGCTCAGCGCGCCTTTATCAGACATACCAGGGTCTTTACTATCATCACGCTTTAATTGCGCAAACATCTGACCTTGCCAAGCATTGGTAGACGCGTTTTGAATCTGATAGCTAATATCGATTGGATATTTATTTTCAGTGAAAGTAAAAGTCTTGGTGATCGTCACGCCGTCTTTTTTGTAAGTAAGCGGCACTGACAACGTTTGCTGTCCATCTTCCATCACATAATTGTTAGCAGTATGGCTATAAGTCGCTCTACCTTCTGCTGTATCAATACCGTTCTGACCAATAAGTCCAGATTGAGCCACATACACACGGTTACTATTGTTTTCTAACAATACGAAAGGCTTATCGCTATCGAGCGTTGCGTCATACTGCTTGAGCGCAGCATAAACAATATCACCACCTTCTGGATTGATTTTTATATCATAGCGATCAGTTGTTACCGTGATTAGACCAGCGTTTTTCGCAGGAGTCGCTGTCACAGCACTATTATCCACGGGTAATGTCTGTACCGGGATATCACCTGCTGCACCAGTAGTAGAAGGAATGTCAGCACCTACTGAACTCGTAGTTTCTGGCACCGCATCTACAGCTGGAGCATCGGCATAATCATCTCGCCATGCCAAAATCAGCAGATAAGCGGTAATTAGCATCGCAATGATGATCATCACCCGAAATATCTTTTGCATAAACCTTTCCTAGATTAAAAAATTAGGGAATGAAAAATTAGGGCATGTGTCATGACTGACCTACACAGCTATCCTGTCAAATTGCAACTGCATCAGTAGTCATTTACATAAAATGTGCATCATTTTACTAAAAATCTGTCTCAAATGATACCAAGAGTGTGGATAACTTGTGGGTAACTCAAAGGAGTAGCTATCTGAGACTAAAGAGGTCGACTTTATGTTGATTTCATCAAATAATTAAGCTGTGAAACATAACTAGTATTGTCTCGATAGACACCCAAACCCTGAAGGTTGATATTTAGTACATCACTAAAAGATATATATTGATAACTATAGGAAGCTAAGGGTAAGGGTACAAAGTCTATACCGTGCCCACCTAAAGGGTGACACCTACTAAGACGTTTTAACAACAACCAACCACCTTTACAGGCACCATGCCATGTTAAAGCTTGTTTGCCATAATTAGAGCATGTCGGATAATAACGACAACGTGCAGGTATTATAGGACTAACTATTTTTTGATAAAAAATTATTAAATTAAAAAATAGTTTATAGAAAATTTTATTTATATTTTTTATTTTAAATAAAATTTTCATTTTATTTTTTTTCTATTTTTTTAAAGATATTAATTATTTGGTTTTTTAAATCTTTATTATCTATATCTTTAATAGATTTTTTAACAATAAAAACAATATCTTTATTTTCCATTTTAAAAGCTTTGGTACGGAACTCTTCACGCACATATCTTTTGATTAGATTACGAGCGACAGCAGTAGGTACTTTACGCTTAGTAATAGCCATACCGACTCGCGGCTGTGCATTCTCGTTGGCGCGTACAAAAGCCATTAAATGACTCTGATGAATCTTGCGCTCAGGTGCGTCAAATACCTCACGAAAGGCTGCAGGAGTAAGCAGGCGTTGCTGTTTAGTGAAACTAGCTGCAGGTGTATCTGATAGAGTATTGGACATAGTACGACCTAGTAGAATAACGATAGGAAAGATAATAACAAATTATAGAGACAAAAAAAGCGCCGATGCGGGCGCTTTTAATATATGGCTAAGTGTAAGTTGTGATGATTGACTATCGCAATCTATAAGCAATAAGAACACAACAAGCACTGTTAGCCATGCTTATCGCAATCTACTGATTATACAGTAAGGCGATGACGTCCTTTAGCGCGGCGACGAGCTAAGACCTGACGGCCTTTTTTAGTTGCCATACGAGCACGGAAACCGTGAGTACGTTTACGCTTGATCACGCTTGGTTGGAATGTACGTTTCATAACTCACCTATCAAAATAATGGACTAAATTCGTAATAACGGAGGATTATACCATTCAGTATAGTTTTGGTCAATAAACTAATTTGCTTTGTCTATAAATAGGAAATAACTCATACGAACCTAGTAGAGATATTTCCTTAAAAACCTATTTCTAGTTAACCAAATTTTATAGTTATGTATTCTATAATTTACGAAGTTATCCACAGCTAGACCCAAGTACTATAATAATAATTAATTAATATAAATATAGTATTGTTATTATTGGGACCATGATTATCTGTGGTTAAGTCTATTTTTCTTTTTATTATCAATTTTCTAGGCTATGGGTAAGCCTGTGGATAAACTGTGGGTTAAATATGGATAACTAGCTTGTGAAAGTTATGCACAAAACTGTCCACAGTCTTATCCACAAAAAACAAGGTTTTATCCACAGGGTATCTGTGTTAAATTAGGCGCTACTTGATATACACCTTCGTATAGGATATCAGTATGAACTCTTTGGTTAGTTGTTGTTACGTGTAACATCAAGGCTCAGGTAGCAATTTATATTGCTAAAAAATAACTATTATTTCAGATTACAAGGTCAGTACTTTTCATGATAGACACAGCAAATATTTGGGATAAATGTCTAAACGATTTGCGTTATAACGTCAAAGACAACGTGTTTACTATGTGGCTGAGACCTCTGTCAGCTCATCAAGAAGCACAAACTTTAATTATTCTTGCTCCCAATGATTATTTTGTGACGTATATCAAGAAGAATCATCTTCAAGATATTCAGCAGTTGGTGACCAAACACAGTCAAGGTAGTATTGAAGAGGTCGTCGTACGTGTTGATAATGCTGGCCGTAATGCAGAAGATAACAGTCAATCAGGTTCTTTATTTGTAGAAGACGAGGTCTCCCCTACCCCATCCGAACATAAATTTGAATCTATTCATCATAACAACGCAAAAGCAGACATCGACGCGAACATGCGCCATATTGAGCCAGTTGAGTCTGCTGATACAAAATCATTAAGCTATCTGAACCCCGAATTTACTTTTGAAACCTTTGTTACAGGTAAGTCCAATAACTTGGCTTACAAGGCCTGTTATGAGCTTAGTAAGCGCCAATCAAAAAATCGTCACAATCCTTTATTTATATACGGCCCTTCTGGATTGGGAAAAACGCATTTAATGCATTCTGTAGCTCATCGCTATTTAAAAAATAATCAAAGTTTTTATTATTTCACTTCTGAAAAATTTATAAATCAATTAGTTTATTCATTAAGAAATAATAAAATAGAAGATTTTAAAAAGAAAATAAAAAAAGTAGATTTGTTAATTGTAGATGATATTCATGTATTGGCAGGAAAGACTAAAAGTAGTAATGAGTTTCTAACATTATTTGCAGATTTTACTAGTGGTGATAAACAACTTATTTTAGCCTCTGATCGACATCCCTCCCAAATGACAGAATTTGATGAACGATTTAGATCACGGTTTTCTTGGGGGTTAACAGTCGCTGTTGATCCTCCTGAAATTGATACTCGAGTACAAATTCTGCAGAAAAAAGCAGCCTCCTACGGGATGGTATTACCAAAGGAATGTGCGCTATTCATTGCGCAAAATGTGGTGTCTAATGTCAGACGTTTGGAAGGTGCTTTAAATCAGGTGTTTGCCAATGCTAACTTAACAGGGGCACAGATTACTCTTGAAATGGTGCAATATGCGCTAAAAGACATCGTTGCGATGCGTGTGCAGGCAGTGAATATGGATAACATCCGTAAGATAGTTGCTGAGTACTATGATGTCACGGTTAAAGATATTATGGGGCGTAAACGTACGCGTAGTATTGCAAGACCACGTCAAATAGCGATGGCTTTGTCGCGTGAGTTAACAGGCGATAGTTTCCCTGAAATTGGTCAGTCGTTCGGTGGACGCGACCATACGACGGTGATGCACGCTTGCGATAAAGTAAATGAGTTAAGAGCAGCAGATCCTGCATTTGATAAGGATTATAAAACCCTAGCTCTGATGTTACAGGCAGGATAAAAGCGTCAGATATCGTTGTATTCTAGTAGATACAGATGGTTTATAATATCGAAAATATAAGTCCACAGATGCTTTGTAGATTATCGTCAGCAGACAAGGTATTATTAAGTCATTACGACAAATTTTTATAAAAGAATCATTCAAATAAGAGTAACTAAGCATGCAATTATCGATCAATCGAGAATCGTTACTAAAAGCTATCAACTTGATCGCCAAAGCCGCTGATAAACGCCACAATATGGTTATATTGGGTAATATGAAGCTACAGCTATCAGACTCCGAGCTTATCTTAACAGCGTCAGATTTAGAGGTAGAGCTGACATCGACATTGAAATTGCCTGCTGGTGCTTGTGTTGAAGCAGGTACAACGACGCTTCCTGCAACCAAGCTAAAAGATATTTGTAAATCGCTACCAGCGCAGGCGCAAGTTAATCTAGCAACTCAGGTAAATGAGCGTTGCTTGTTAACTAGTGGTAAGAGTCGTTTTACATTAGGAACATTGCCAAGCGAAGACTATCCGAGCTTGGGTAACCCTGAAAATATCACACCTCTGACCATTAGCCGTAATCGTCTGACAAATTTGATTCACAAAACGCAGTTTGCGATGGCAATTCAAGATGTACGCTATTATTTAACAGGTATGTTGTTTGACGTTTCACAGCAGCAACTGACAACGGTAGCAACAGATGGCCATAGATTGGCTTTAGCCCGTAGTGTGATCAATGTAAGCGAAGATCTCAATATGCAAGCTATCTTGCCACGTAAGGCAGTGATCGAACTTGAGCGTTTAGCTTCTGAGCTTGGTAAAATGTTGGGTGATCAGGACAACGCAGTTATCCTAAGTTTTGGCCGAGAGTTTTTACAAGTAAGTTTGCCATTTGGTGATGTAGATAGTGCAGGGCAGGTTAGTCAAGATCTAATGGTGACATTTACCGCGCGTTTGATTGATGGCAAGTTCCCTGATTATCGCCGTGTGATGCCGAGCAATACTGACAAGCTGGCTTTATTCAGTCAAGAAAAAATGACGGACGTACTACGTCGTGTTGCCATCTTGAGTAATGAAAAATCTCGTGGTGTGGTCTTTAATTTTGCTAGCGATGGTATGGTCGAAGTACGTGCTAATAATGCTGAGCAGGATGAAGCAGTCGAGATGATACAAGCTAAGTATCAAGGTGAGCCAATGGAGTTGTCATTTAATGCTGCTTATCTGCAAGATGTATTAGGCGTCATCCAAGGCGATTTGCAAATGCATATGAGTCAATCGAATGCCTCTGTATTGGTCAATCAACTAAATGATGAATTCCATCGGTATGTCATTATGCCAATGCGTATATAGTGAGTTTTTCTTTGGAAATAAACAAAATTGAATAGAACTAGTATGTTTCAAAGGGTTTTGTTTTCAATACTCAGTATTGATTTTTAATAAACTTTTGACTGCTAAATAAGTAGGCTTTAATGGGCGGCTATCGATACTATGATTGAACGTCTACAAATATCCCATCTTAGAAACCTTACTCAAATTAGTTTAGAGCCTGCTGCCTGCAACATCATTATCGGTGCAAATGGCAGTGGTAAAACCTCGTTGCTTGAAGCTATATTCTTGTTATCAAGAGGTAAGAGCTTTCGTCATCACCAGCCTAAACGTTATATCCAACATCATCAAAATAACACGACTGTTCATGCTAAGCTCAATGATAGTCGTACTTTAGCTATTCAAAAGCAAGCAGATGCTACGACCATCTTACGCCTCAATCAAACCACTGTTTATAACCAAAGTATCTTGACAGAGCAGCTACCTACATTGCTGATAGATCCATCGACGATGGATATGTTGGAGCAGGGAAGTGCGAGCCGTCGACAGCTGCTAGATTGGTTAGTGTTTCACATGAAACAAGGGTTTCATCCACAATGGATGGCTTATCAACGCCTACTGAAACAGCGCAATAGTTTGCTAAAGAGGACTCGTCATTTAACCCAAGTACAGCTTTCTGAGCTGAAATCATGGGATAAAGGGTTGAGTAACCATGCTGCTTTGATTCATCATTATCGCGAGCAAGTATTTACTGAATGGCAGCCTTATTTTGCCAAGAGTATTTTACAGCTATTGCCTTCTTACGCTGAGCAACTGAGCCTGAGCTATAACGCTGGTTATGACACCAGTGTCGCGCTAGATGTGCAGCTTAATGAGCGGTTAGAGCAGGATTTGCAATTGGGATATACTCGTATAGGCAATCATCGTGCTGATATTCATGTGCATTGGCGTTCTAATGAGTCTGTAAACGATCAAACGACAGATCACAGAACAGCAGCTTCAGCAAATAGTATCCAAACCAAATTACCGACTTTAAAAGAGCAGGCAGCAAATGTATTGTCTCGCGGTGAAAAGAAACTGCTCATTACTGCACTGCGCCTATCGCAGTTACCACTGTTGCTAAACGATGAAGAGAGCAGTGACTCACTCAATGATGATTTATCATCGAAAGCAACCCCTGTTGTGCTTCTAGATGATATCACTGCAGAACTAGATGATAGAGCTATAGAAATACTGCTATCGACCCTAGCTCAACTCCCTTGCCAAGTATTTATGACCAGTCTGACAGATGATATTTTACCTTTAGTTAATGAGCTTTGGTCACAACCGAACACGTTTCACGTGAAACAAGGTGAGATATCACTTACTGATTAATATCTTATTTTTAATTCATACTCCTGATGATTATCAATCTATTTTTATCTCTCATTATTCAGTACACTAGCCACTACTATTTGTCCTAACAGTTACTATGTTAAGACGACCTTTCACAGACCCTAAAACTCTCAGTAAACAGTGACTTAGAAGCAAAAAAATGTTAAAATGATCCTTTATTTTTGTCCTGTGCTCAGCAGTTTATTTAATAGCATCATAGAAAAGATTTCTATTTTTCAATTATCTATAAGTATTTGATAAATATGTATTTTATTTATTTCAATAGTTTTAACAATGGTTAGAAAAACAAAGACTATTACTAATAAGCAATTTGCTGATTTTATCTCTGTGCAGCCTTTTTTAAGGCTAACGGTGGTTAGTGGTTTAGCTGCTCATATGCACTCTAGATTATGAATAATAGACGTTAATTTTAAGATGCCATTATGTAGCAGACTTTTTATAAGTGCGCTAATCGTAAATGGCTGATTATGGCTAGATTAAGGAATGTACATGAGTGATTCATTACCTATTGACCACGAGCAATTGATAGACGACAGTGCTACTGAAGCCGCCGTGCCTAATGTAGTTTCAAAAGTATTGCCTTCTGATTATAGTTCTAAAGATATTCGCGTATTGCGTGGGTTAGAGGCCGTACGTGTACGTCCTGGTATGTATATCGGTGATACCGATGATGGCACAGGCTTGCATCATATGGTCTTTGAGGTAGTGGATAACTCTATCGATGAAGCACTTGCCGGTCACTGTGATCAGATTGATATTGTCATCCACGAAGACGAGTCTGTCAGTGTGATGGATAATGGTCGCGGTGTACCAGTCGATATTCATCCAGAAGAAGGTGTATCAGCGGCACAGGTTATTATGACCGTATTGCATGCAGGCGGTAAGTTCGATGACAATAGCTATAAAGTGTCAGGTGGCTTGCACGGTGTGGGTGTATCAGTAGTTAACGCTCTGTCTCAAAAGCTTGAAATGAATATCTGGCGTGAAGGCTATCATTATCATCAGACTTATACTGATGGCGTACCTGATAGCGATATCCAACAGATGGAAGCCACCGATCAGACAGGTACCCAAATTCGTTTTTATCCTAGCAGTGATGTGTTTACTGGTACGATCTTTGAGTACGATATCTTGGCAAAACGCTTACGTGAGCTGTCATTTTTGAACTCTGGTGTGCGTATTGTTTTGACTGATGAGCGTATTGATAAGCGTCACGAGTTTGAGCATAAAGGTGGCTTGCTAGAGTTTGTTAGCTATATCAATGCTGGTAAAGACGGTATCAATGAAGTATTCCATTTTACCAGTCAGCAAGATGATGGTATCAGCGTAGAAGTCGCGCTACAGTGGACAGATACGTATAACGAAAAAGTACTGTGCTTCACCAACAATATCCCGCAAAAAGATGGTGGTACTCACTTATCTGGTTTCCGTTCAGCATTGACGCGTTGCCTAAACAGTTATATGGATCGCGAAAACTTATTTAAAAAAGAGAAAGTAGCCGCAACGGGTGATGACGCTCGTGAAGGGTTGACTGCAATTGTCTCTGTAAAAGTACCAGATCCAAAATTCTCAAGTCAGACCAAAGACAAGCTAGTATCAAGCGAAGTGAAATCTGCTGTTGAATCAGCGATGCATGACAAGTTCAATGACTATCTGTTAGAGAATCCAAGTGCAGGTAAAGCCATTGCTAACAAGATTATCGATGCAGCGCGTGCACGTGATGCAGCTCGTAAAGCACGTGAAATGACGCGTCGTAAGACCACTTTGGATATTGCAGGTCTGCCTGGTAAGTTAGCCGATTGCCAAGAAAAAGATCCAGTATTATCTGAACTATATATTGTGGAGGGTGACTCTGCAGGTGGCTCAGCTAAACAAGGTCGTAGCCGAAAAACGCAAGCAATTTTGCCATTAAAAGGTAAGATTCTGAACGTCGAGCGTGCTCGTTTTGATAAGATGCTATCATCTGCTGAGGTGGGTAACCTGATTACTGCATTAGGTTGTGGTATTGGTCCTGATGAGTATAATCCTGATAAAGTACGCTACCACAAAATCATTATCATGACCGATGCCGACGTTGATGGCTCACATATTCGTACCTTGTTATTGACGTTTTTCTTCCGTCAAACACCTGAATTGATCGAGCGTGGTTATGTATATATTGCTCAGCCACCGCTATACAAAGTGAAAAAAGGTCGTCAAGAGTTATACCTAAAAGATGATGAAGCGCTTAAAGCGTATCTATTGTCTTCAACGATTGATAATACCAAGCTACATATCAGTGCCGATGCGCCTGCGATTACTGGTCAAGCGCTTGAGACACTGCTTAATGACTATAACCAAACGCACTTGATCAAAGCGCGTTTGCAGATTCGCTTCCCAGCGGTAATTTTGGACGCATTGACGCATACGCCAAAACTTAGCACTGATATGACTTATGATGAGTCTGCCATGCAGGATTGGAAAACAGCGATGCAGACTAAGCTTGATCACTTCGGTAGCGATCTAAGCCCTGAGATTGAATTGGTTAATATTCATGCACCGCAGCCAAAAAATATGGACGCAGCCGCAGCAGATTTATTGGGTATGACGCCAGTAGTAGGTACCGCAGAAGGCGAAGCGTCAGATAGTGAGGCTTTATCTACCAAGGCACAGTGGCTACCACGCGTCACGGTATACGTGCATCAACTGGCACACCATTATCTATTAGATGCTAGCTTTATCAACTCTGGTGAGTATGGCAAACTGCTACGTCTATCGAGTGAGTGGAATACATTGCTTGAGAGCGATGCCTTTATTCGCCGTGAAGCAAGTGCGGGCACAACGAAAGATATCCCAGTACGTGACTTTGATTACCTATGGCAACAAATGATGCTGGATGCGCGTCGTGGTCTAGCTATCCAGCGTTACAAAGGGCTAGGTGAGATGAACGCCGACCAGCTGTGGGATACAACGATGGATCCTGAAAACCGTCGTATGCTACGCGTTACGATCGAAGATGCTATCGCTGCTGACCATATGTTTACCTGTTTAATGGGTGATCACGTTGAACCGCGTCGTATCTTTATTGAAGAGAATGCGCTAACAGTATCGAACTTAGATATCTAAATTTAAAATTGGTTACTGACAATTTATAAAAATACCGCTTTAATATTCAAGGCGGTATTTTTGTTTCACGTGAAACTCATTTGTTAGTGTTGCTATTACCTAATAATTACAATCTGTGGAAATCAAATGATTGAAGTAATTTTACTCGCTATTGCTTTAGCGATGGATGCGTTTGCAGTGTCGATAGGGTTGGGTGCTAAGGCTCAAAAATATAGTCATCAATATGTACTGCGCTTGGCTATTTATGCTGCGCTTTACTTTGGTATCGCTCAGGGGATAATGCCTCTTATTGGATACTTATTAGGTGCGGCAATGTTGGGTTGGCTGGCCGCTGCTGCACCTTGGATTGGCGGTACTATATTGATTGCTCTAGGTGGGAAAATGCTTTATGAAGTGTTTACTGCTGATGAGTCAGATACTGACAGTGATGATCTGGACGTCAATGATGATGCTATTAACACTGATAGTGATACAGTAACAGCCACGAGTAAGCATGGACATATCAATCACCGCACTATGTTTACGTTAGCGGTTGCAACCAGTATTGATGCAATGGCGGCAGGGTTTACGCTGAATTTATTGGCACTGAATGCGTGGTTAGCTTGCTTAATTATCGCTGTAGTAACTGCTATATTTGGCTGGATCGGGGTCTATTTGGGACGTCGCTCAGGCACATGGCTAGAGGATAAAGCTGAAGCATTGGGCGGTATCGTGCTTATTGCAATTGGTCTAAAAGTGATGTTTTTTAGCTAATTTATTTAGTTTTTTTACTGAGTATTTATACAAAAGCACCGCTTTGAATATCAAAACGGTGCTTTTCTGTTTCACGTGAAACTAAAATTAGTAATTTTACTTAGTGATTTTAATTAGTGATTTTAATTAGTGATTATTCTTCGTCAGTGTCAAAGCGCCAAGCTAGTACGCGAGTGCTTTTTTGACCTTGGCTCATCTCGATGATACGCATTTGAGCGACGTTTAGCTGCTTTAATAATAATTGCAATGGCTTAACGTTTTCAGATTTCGACACTAAGGTAGTGAACCAGCCGACGTGTTCTGCAAAGCTCTGACTTTCTTTTGCCATCTTGGTCAAGAAGGTAATCTCGCCACCTTCACTCCATAGCTCTTTGTGCTGACCGCCGAAGTTTAAGTTTTGTGCAGCGTTGCCTGATTTGGTTGAACTACGGCTGATTTGCTCGCTTTCATTTTTACCACGATGGCGCTGCAAATTGTGCTGCTTGCGGCTATTGGCTTCCATCGCTTCTTCTAATGAAGCATGAAACGGAGGGTTACAAACCACGACGTCAAAATAATCTTGACGACCAATGATGTTTTTAAAGATAAATTTAGGCTCAGGCTGCAGCTTTACTTTGACCGCACTCTTTAGTTTTGGATTGGCTTCACAAATCAGCGCTGCGGTATTGACCGAAATAGGGTCAATATCACTTGCTGTAAAGCGCCAGCCATAGCTTTGGCTACCGACGATAGGATAGATAGCACTGGCACCAGTACCAATATCAAGGGCGTGAATCTCTTTACCCGTTGGCGGTGTGTTATCGGCATTTACGTGAGTAGTTTGCGCCAATAAGTCCGCAATATAGTGAATATAATCGGCACGTCCAGGAATAGGCGGGCATAGATAGCCTTCAGGAATGTCCCAAAACTTAACCCCGTAATAGTTCGCTAACAGTGCTTTATTTAGCACGCGAACAGCCTGATGATCCGAGAAGTTAATCGTCGACTCACCTTTAGGATTGGTAATGGTATGCTCCGCAAGCTCGGGTAAGGCACGAGTTAATACCGCAAAGTCGTAACGACCTTGGTGCGGGTTACGTGGGTGCAGCTGACCGAGTTTTTTCGCGGTCGCAGGAGATCTGTTTCTGTGTTTACTATTTGCAGGGTTACGGGTCATGGGCTTACTTGTCATAATGTCAGGCTACGATATATGGATATAAGTAACCAGTGTAGCAGATTTCGCAGGTTGCTAATTGTTTATCCGCGCTTTATCGGTCGCTTATCGGTGACGTAATATCAAGTTAAGCCCTAATACGATCATCGCAGTACCCAATACACGGTCGATCCAATGCTCAAATCTTTGAAAGCGTCGATGTACCGCAGGGATAGAAAGTAGCATGACGACAGTACTAAACCACGCCATCTGTAACACCATCATCCATACACCATAAATAGCCAATTGCCAAAGTGGTATATCAGGCGACAATACAAGAGTAAAGATAGCTACAAAATAGACAGGCGCTTTTGGATTAAAGACATTGCAAAAAAAGCCACGGCGCAACGTAGCAAAGGTGGATTCGCTATTGCTAGGTAACTTTTGGGTAGAGATGTTTTTAGCTGGGGATGTGGTTTGGCTAGTAAGCGCATCCTGTGAAACGTGAGCGCTTGAACTTACTTCTGGGTCTGCCTTTGCTAAGTCTGCTGCTTTTTTAGGCTTAGCTTGGATACCTTGCCAACCTAAGTAAATCAGATAGCCGCCCCCTAACCATTTAATAGTAGTCAGTAACGGCTGCGAATGAGCAATGACAGTCGCCAGTCCTAATACAGAATAGATAATATGGACGGCAAGACCTAAGGTAATACCGAGACTACAAATCAAACCTGTGCGTCGGCCTTTTGCTAATGTCTGCTGCGAGACTAAGACAAAATCAGGGCCAGGTGAGGCCGCAGCCAATAGATGTACGCTAGTGATAAGCAAAAAACCGTGCCAAAATTCCATAAAATACTCTGAACCATATTTAGACCTGCAACATAGTTGCACTTATCGTAAATGAGGTCAACTTTTATCGGTTTTTGCACTATGCGAGTCATCTCTATTGCTTGTGTTATAGAACGAGGGTGTCTATATTAAAGGTGACTTATCGCTCAATCTCTACCGATAAATTATTGAGATTCGACTATATAACCACTCATTATATGCAAAATATGCAAATAATTACTTTAACAAGGATGGAACCATGACTACGGATAGTAACGCCACAGAAAACCGCATCACTTATAACACGCAAGGCCATGTTTGCCTTGTCGGGCTAAACCGTGCCAACAAACGCAACGCCTTTGATAGTCATATGATTGCCCAACTGTCTGACGCCATGACTCGCTACGAGCAAGATGACAACTTACGTTGTGTATTGATATTTGCCCATGGAGATCACTTTACCGCTGGGCTAGATTTGGTAGAGCTACAAGACAAGCTAAACGATGGCGTGTTTGAGTTTAATGACGATCAAATCGACCCATGGGGTATTAGTGGAAAACTGCGTACCAAACCCGTGGTCGTCGCGGTAAAAGGTACTTGCTTCACCGTGGCTATCGAGCTGATGCTAAATAGCGACGTGGTCATCGCTAGTGATAACTGCAACTTTGCCCAAATGGAAGTCCAGCGCGGCATTATGCCGTTTGGCGGTGCGACGGTACGTTTTGTAGCCGCTGCTGGTTGGCAAAAAGCCATGCCATATCTACTCACTGGTAAAGCATTTGATGCGCAAACGGCCGATAGGATGAATTTGGTCAGTGAAGTAGTAGCAAATGGGACTGAGTACGAGCGAGCATTGACGCTGGCGCAAGAGATATGTAAAGCTGCGCCTTTGGGTGTGAGAGGTGCATTGTCGTCAGCACAAGATGCTAGCCGTAATGGCGCAGCAACGGCATTGGCCAATATCCATAGCTATCTGCCGCCGCTGTTTCATTCAGAAGATGCGAAAGAAGGTGTGATAGCGATGGTTGAAAGACGTGAAGCTGAATTTAAGGGGCGTTAATACTAATACAGTTTAAGAGTTATTGCTCATACACAAAAGATAAAAGGTCGATATGTGGAGTTATCTTTTAAACTTCCATAAAAGTCCTATTTAGTCGAACATACCATCTAAAAAAACCTCGCAATTGCGAGGTTTTTTGTTTTATCTAGTATGACTGACTACAACAGCGTCAGTGTTTACCACTCAACTATAATTATTTAGCTTTTTGGTAGTAGTCAACCATCATCGTACCTAGCGTGCCATTGTCATCGATCGTGACGATTCTGACCGTACCTGATTGTGCTGCGGTACTAGACTGCACTTGCCCAGCGTTACCTAACACGACTTGGTTGTCTTTAGATGCTTTTGCCTCATTACCGATAGCGATGCTGTTCATGCCGCCTGCCATAGATTTATTACCGACTGCGACCGAAGTTGCGCCTTGTGCCATAGCTGCCTCACCGACAGCGGTAGAGCGCATACCGCTTGCATTGGCTAGATGACCAAATGCTTGTGCACGTTCAGCAGTGGCTTTTGACTGCCAACCGATAGAGGTTGAGCCTAGACCAGCGGCATTAGCTTCACCGCCTACGGCTGTTGCTGAATTTAGACCTGCATTGGCTTTATTCCCGACAGCAACTGTATCATTATTGCCACCTGCCATAGCTGCCTCACCGACAGCGGTAGAGCGTACACCACTTGCATTGGCTAGATGACCAAAAGCTTGCGCACGTTCGGCAGTGGCTTTTGATTGCCAACCGATAGAGGTTGAGCCTAGACCAGCAGCATTAGCTTGACCGCCGACGGCAGTAGCTGAGTTTAATCCTGCATTGGCCTGACTACCGATGGCAACGGTATCATTGGTGCCGCTAGTCGTGGCAGCATTGCCGAGAGTGATGGCGGTGCTGCTAGTTGCGTTTGCAGTCTGATGGTCAGTTCCTGTTGCCATAGCAGTGCAAGAAGCAGTTGCGGCAATGGCAAAGGTGAGCGCACTAATCTTTAGTACTGATTTCGATAAAAAGTCCATTTTCATTCTTCATTCCTTTTTGTTAGCCTTGATGGCTTATTAGATAGTTTGGGTAGATGTTGATAGATTATAATCATGGCAACATCAGCGCACTCTGGCACAAATAACTTTATGATAGATAGAGTCCGAAACCTTAATGTAGCATTAATTTTTAATCATTATTAAAACAATGTTCACTTTATATCTTTGAAGGTTATTTAAGCCGATAAATGGATAATTAAGGTCTAAAAACACTTTAATTTTTTGTGTAAAATTGAATGCGCCTTAATCTACTAGAGCGGATAGCGTAGCGTATATTGATAATACAATGCATATATTGCGCTGTATTTTTGACGTTCCAAACCATTATTATTCCAAATAAGAAGAGTACCAATGCAATATAACTTTGATGAAATAATCGACAGACGCGATACCGGCTCACTCAAGTGGCACTATAGCGATGACACAATTGCGCTATGGGTGGCGGACATGGATTTTAAGGCTGCCGCACCGATATTAAGCGCGGTTGAGCAAGTCGTGCAGCATAGCATCTTGGGTTATACCAAGCCTACTGATGCCTTATACAACTCGATTATTAACTGGCATGGCAGTCGTTATGACTTGCAGTTAGAGAAGCAAAATATCTTGTTTTCCCCTGGTGTCGTGCCAAGCCTAGCGCTGATGATGAATGTTTTTACCAAGGTAGGCGAGACCGTAATGGTCAACGATCCTATCTATACGCCTTTTATCACTAAGGTTGAGCAAAATGGTCGCAAGCTTGTACTCTCTGCATTAAAGGAAGTCGAAGGTAAATATCATCTGGACTTGGCTGATATCGAAGCCAAAATCATCGAGCATGAGGTTAAGCTTTATCTACTCTGCAATCCGCATAACCCTGGCGGGCGCGTGTGGACGGTTGATGAGCTAGAAGCGCTACTTGCGATTTGCAAAAAGTATAATGTGGCGATTGTCAGTGATGAGATTCATCAAGATTTGACCTTGACTGGTCATACATTTACGCCATTTCTGACGCTGGCAGAAGGCTATGAGCACAACGTCGTCAGCCTGACTTCGATGACCAAAACCTTTAACATCGCTGGTATCAAAGGCTCTATGATATTCGCTAAAGATAAGGCACTAACCAAAAAAATCAGTCAGCAGCAGCAGTTAAACGATGAGTACGAGCTGAATCTATTTGCGTATACAGCCATGCGTAGTGCTTATGAGCATGGCGGTGAGTGGCTAGAGCAGGCGCTTAGTTATATTGAGGCCAATATTGAATTGACCGTGCAGTTTTTAAATGAGCATTTGCCTGATATTAAAATCATGCGCCCAGAAGCATCGTACCTAATTTGGCTAGATTGCTCCGCATATAGCCAAGACGATCAGGCATTATATGACGCGCTTAGAGCTGCCAAGGTTGAGTTGAGTGCGGGGTTCAAATATGGTGAGGAAGGGCATCTTAAAATGCGGATTAATGTTGCATGTCCTAGAGCATTGCTATTAGAAGGGTTGACTCGTATGCATGCAGCGTTGGGTGATGCTACGTAGTAAGTGCAGTAAGTAGTACGGGTCCTTGCTAAATGGAGAGGCAGATAGTCTGTTTGTCACTGGGCTTATGATTGGGCTTACTGTCTCTTCTGTTCTTATTTTTAGCCTATTTAGACGACTATCGAGTGAATTGAAGGTACGCCCTAATAATAATCGCGAATAATTCATCATCTAATAGCCAATAGAGGTCGTAAACTTGTTAAAATAGGGCACCAATTTATCTATTGATGGATATCGATTTATGACCACTGCTGCTGCCACTCCTGCAATCAAAGAAGATCGCATCTTAATCCTCGATTTTGGCTCGCAATATAGCCAGTTAATCGCTCGCCGTGTGCGCGATTCTGGGGTGTTTTGTGAGATGTTCCCTTATGATATCGACACTCAGCGCATCATCGATTTTGGCGCAAAAGGCGTCATTTTGTCAGGCGGCCCTGAGAGCGTCCACGCAGAAAACAGCCCACGTATCAACGATGCGGTATTTGATCTAGGCGTGCCAGTACTAGGTATCTGCTACGGTATGCAAGCGATGGCAGATCGTTTCGGCGGACAAGTTCATGCCAGTGATATTCATGAGTTTGGTGCAGCGACTATCGAAGTAAATGGTCACTCACAGCTGACTGACGGCATCGAAGACAGCAAGACTGACGGCGCGGCTGCCAAGCTAAACGTTTGGATGAGTCATGGTGACAAGGTCATCGAAGTACCTGAAGGCTTTGACATCATCGCTAGTACGCCAAGCTGTCCGATCGCGATTATGGCAAATGACGACAAGCAATACTACGGCCTACAGTTCCACCCAGAAGTGACACATACGCTACAAGGTCAAGCGCTGCTAGGTCGTTTTGTCCATCAGATTTGCGATTGTGCTGGTGAGTGGACGCCAGACAATATCGCTGATATGCGTATCGCACAGCTAAAAGAGCAAATCGGTGATAAGCAAGTATTGCTAGGTCTATCGGGCGGTGTGGATAGCTCAGTCGTTGCCGCGCTATTGCACAAAGCAATCGGCGATCAGCTGACTTGTGTGTTCGTTGATAACGGTCTCTTGCGTCTGCACGAAGGCGACCAAGTCATGCAAATCTTTGCAGAAAACATGGGTGTAAAAGTCATCCGTGTTGATGCCGAAGATTTGTTCTTAGATGCGCTAGCAGGCGAGTCTGATCCAGAGAAAAAACGTAAAATCATCGGCAAAACCTTCATTGACGTATTCGCTGATAGCGCGCGTCAAGTGAGCGAGCAGAGCGATGGTAAAGTTGTTGAATTCTTAGCACAGGGTACGATTTACCCAGACGTGATCGAATCTGCTAAGTCGCATCAAGGCAAAGCACACGTCATTAAGAGCCATCATAACGTAGGCGGTTTGCCAGATGATTTGGCATTTAAGCTGATTGAGCCGTTACGTGATTTGTTCAAAGACGAAGTACGTAAGCTTGGTATTACGCTAGGGTTGCCAGCCAAAATGATCTATCGTCATCCGTTCCCAGGTCCAGGTTTGGGCGTGCGTATCCTTGGCGAAGTCAAAAAGGAATATGCGGATATTCTGCGTTTGGCTGATGCGATCTTTATGCAAGAGCTTGAGCGTTCAGGCTGGTATGACAAGACGGCACAAGCATTTGCCGTATTCCAACCAATAAAATCTGTCGGTGTGGTCGGTGATGGTCGCCGATATGCATGGGTAATCGCGCTACGTGCGGTTGAAACCGTAGACTTTATGACGGCTCGCTTTGCGCATCTGCCGTATGATTTGATCGAGACGGTATCGAACCGCATCATGAATGAAATCGCTGAAGTATCACGCGTGACTTATGATGTTTCGAGTAAGCCGCCTGCAACGATTGAGTGGGAATAATTATTCATATGCTATGATTGTAATATCAACGCAAAGGAGTGATGGACTATGAAACTGGTTCATGTGGGACAAAACGAGTGGATGTTTGAAGATGACGTTAGCGATAAGTCGGCTGACAATAGATCAAATGCGCTTGGCGCTGGTAGAGCGCTTAATCTTAAAATAAAAGCCTTTGTAGATGCCGAGGTAAAAAGAGGTCGTGATATCAACGATATTATGAATGAAGTCATGACCAAATTTCAGCATGAAATTGTGCAAGACTTTGATGAGCAGCCGCCAACCTCATTCCAAGTGATACAGATGACGCTGGAGAAAGAAGGTTATGAAGTGGCTCGTGATATTGCTCAGTTTTTAGTATTAGAGAATATGAATGACCCTGATGCTTACTTTAACTTAGCATTTTTGTGTGAGCAGCATGATGACAGCTTTTTAGCACTATTGAGTAGCCGCGAATGTATGCGCCTATACTTAGAGTATTTCCCCAAAAACTTTAATTGGCAAAAAAGTAAGCTGCCATGGGGCATCATGGAGAACCGTCCCTTTTTGCGAGCGCTGTTTCAGCTGGCAAATGTCTATGCTGACAATATGAGCTTTGATGAAGCCTGCGAGCAGGGAGAAAGGCTGCTACAAGTTTGCCCTAATGACAACCTAGGTATGCGTGAAGCGCTGATAGAATGGTACATGTTTACCGAAGAGTATCAGAAAATAATTCGAATTTGCGACAACTATCCAGAGGATATGCTTGCAAATATCGCTTTCGGTAAGGTGCTGGCTTACTGTTATCAAGATAAATTAGATAAGGCTGAAAAAGAGTGGGATATCGCAAAAGATAACTTGCCTGAAGTGGCGCATGAAATTCTTAAAAAGCGTCATCCTAGACCACGCGGTATGGGTATCAATAGTTATGGTATCGAAATTGGTGGTAAAGAGCAGGCTTATCTCTACTGGCAAGATATGGGCGATTGGTGGGAAGAAAATACTACCGCTCAAACCCTGATTGAGAAAAAACGTGCTGAGAAAAAGAAGAAAAAATAATTTGATTTAGCGGCACTTCTCTTTAGTTAAAACACTCAACTTAGTTGGGTGTTTTTTGTTTTAAACATAAAAGTTTTACTCGATAAGTTTTGCTTCGATAGCAGCAACTTTGTTTATTAACTTATTATTAAATTCTAAATGGCCTAAAGAGTAGTGAGCTTTTCGATGACAGGTAGGACATAACGCAATAACGTTTTGAGGTAAGTCCGCACCACCATCTGCCAATCTAGTTAGATGATGAACTTCCAGATAAGGTCCAGATTTAGTTTCAAATGGCGCTGTCTCATTACATCCCTCGCATAAACCATTAGCTCTTTTTTTAGCATACAGCTTAATTGCTGTACTACGGTTTTGAATAGACTGAATTTTTTCTTGAGTGCTTGCGTGGGTTGGTGTTGAACTTAAGGCAATTTCTCGTAATTGCTGTAATGATTTACCTTTACTAGGCTTAATGATATAAACGGCTTTAGGGGCTTTAACTACTTTAGATGGCAGGGTTTGAGTTGTATCAATATTTTTAGTATTAACCATATCTAGATGAAAAATGATAGCGACACGAAGCTCACCATTTCTATCTGGCCGTTCTTCCATATGATGAAAAACGTAATTACAATACCCTAAAAACCGTACAAAGCCTCGTGATGTTGATTCGAAAAGTAGAATTTCTTTATTGTTTTTTTGATGATCATGAATTGCCAAATTACCTTTGGTCATTTTCATGTCACCTTCTTGGCCTTCACCCGTATATTTAAAGGTGCCGTTAGGGTCAAAATCATCAATATAGCCATATTCGCCGCCAGCATCGCCGGTAAAAATAAATATATAGGGATGCTCGGCAGGCGTTGCTATGCCACCATATTGTTGCCCTTTATATATACCGTGTATATCAGAACGACGGTTATAGATTTTTCCTATTTTAAACACTATGGCTTCCCTATTTTTTTATTAAGCTAATAGAGTTTACTATAGTTGATAACAGTTGTTCTGTTTCTTGCCTTTAATTGTAAGTTTTGGAGTTTATAAAAGCCTATGATGTGAATCTAAAAAAATAGCGGTGCTCTCCAAAGTAAAGAGCACCGTTACGGCTTGCAAAGTTTAGCTGTTAAAAACCTAAATCCTACCCCCGCACATTCACCACATAACGCCCAACCACTTTGCTAGACATAAAGCGATCTAGGTATTCTGGCGTTTGCTCTAACGTAATCTCTTCACCATAGCTCTCAAGATTAGGCAGCTTCATATCGGTAGCGACACGTTTCCAGATGGCTTCTTTATCAGCCAATGGGATATAAACCGAGTCGATACCCAATAGCGACACCGCGCGGGTGATAAAAGGAATCACCGACATCGAAAACTCAGCACCACCCGCTAGACCACAGCTCGTCACTGCGCCGCCCGCCTTGGTTTGTTTGAGCAAGTTAGATAGATAGTCGCCGCCGATAGTATCAATGGCGTTTGCCCATAGCTCACGGCCGACAGGCTTATTACCGATTTCATTGATGGTGTCACGATGACGTACTTCGCTCGCGCCAAGCTCTTTCAGATGTTCGCTTTGCTCTGGCTTACCTGAGAATGCAATCACGTCATAGCCGAGCTGCTTTAAGATAGCGATACTGATCGTACCTACACCGCCTGTTGCACCAGTCACAGCGACTGGGCCATCACTGGGTTTTGCACCCATTTTCTCTAACTTTTGCACACTCAGTGCTGCGGTTAGGCCGCCGGTACCATAGGTCATCGCTTCTTTTAGCGTCAGCGTCTCTGGGCACGCCAGCGCCCAATCTGCTGGTATAGAGATCATTTGACCGAGACCACCATCGGTATTCATACCAAGATCATAGCCGAATACCAATACTTCTTGACCTGGGCTAAACGTGCCTGACTTGTCACTAACGACCACGCCCGCTGCATCGATACCAGGCGTATGCGGATACTCTCTAGTGATTCGCTTATTGCCTGACACCGACATTGCATCTTTAAAGTTCAATGACGAGTAGTGTACTTCGATGAGTAGGTCGTTCTCTGGCAGGTCGCTGACTTTGCGCTCTTGAATGCTTTTTTTGAATTCGCCATCGCTGGTTTCTTCGACAACTAAGGCTTTGAATGTTGTATCGTTTGACATAGCTATATCCTTATTAAATATTATTATTTGGGTTGATAGGTAACTGCTGATGAAACTAATTACTTTGAAATCATCATGACAACAGCATGGTTAAAATAAAAAAGCCCATAGTATTATCTAACGAGTAATACAAATGGACTTTTCATATTTATGATGCCTTCAATGACAATCAATGCAAGATTAGAGTATCGCTTAAGGCTTTAGAATAACTTTGCCTTTTTTACTTGATTGTACTTTTCCAGAGACCGCGGTTGTGATGTCATCTAGACTATAGATAGCTTCGATCGGTAGCTTCAAATCGCCATTCGATGCGCGTTCTAGCAATTCAGTGATCAGGCGTTGTTTGTTGTCTAGATCCATTTCTTGGCTGGTTTTGCTGCCCCAGAATCCTTTGACAGTCGCTTGCTTAAAGATCAAGCTACCAGCATCTAATGCCATTGGCTTGCCTGACATGATACCAAACGAGACCAGCGTGCCTTTGCTGCCAAGTAATGATAGTAGCTCATTGCTCGACTCACCACCGACTGAATCGACGGCTGCTGTAATTTTGTCATCACCAATGATAGCGCGAACTTGGTCTTTCCAGTCATCATCAGCAGTGACGACATTGTTTTTGATGCCGAGTGAGGTCAACTCTTCTATCGCGTCTTTACTACGTACGAGATTGATCGTATTCACACCGCGTGCTGCTGCGAGCATCGCAAGCGTTTTACCCACTGCGCCGTTTGCCGCGTTATGAATAATCCATTGACCTTTATCTACTTCCAAAAATTCTAATAGCATTAGGGCAGATAGCGGCATAGCGATCAGCTGGGCAGCCAACTCGTCTTCGATGCTATCAGGCATGTTAAATACCATGCTGGCAGGAGCGACAAAATACTCTGCCCACGTCTCATGCACACTAGCGCACGCCACACGTTGGCCGACGCTTAGATCTGTGACGTCATCACCCACGGCATCGATAATACCTAGCGCTTCACTACCACCGATGGCTGGCATCTCAGGCTTATAGCCATATTGACCACTTACCGTTAGCAAGTCATGGTTGTGTATAGGGGAGAGGATGGTTTTGATGCGGACTTCGTTGGCAGCTGGCTGCGGCATGGGGCTGTCGCCAACGCTCAATACGTCAGAAGGTTTGCCAAAGCTGTTATGAATAGCACTACGCATGGTGATTTCCTTTATATATTTATGATTTAATTTATGTGTAAGTGTATTAAGAGTATGAATAACCGACTATAAACATCATGTCATTGAGATCATTCATCAATGTATTTTTTCTTCTAGTAGAAACGATACCATGATAATGATGCTTAGAGGTTATCGACTAACAAAGACACTATACTTAAAAATAGACTGGTCGTCTAGGAGTTGGATACATTTGCGCTAACGGGATTTTGTTATAGAAAGCTTGGCTTACATCGGTCATATTCTCTAGCGTTAGATTGTCAATCGCATATATATGGAATACGGCATTAGGCCAGTTCAGTCTATTCTCTATAGAACCTTGACTTGCTTGCCCTATATCTAAACTATCTTATAACGACGATGACTCAGAATTATGATAGCTATCGATACTGTTTAATAAAATTCTATCCTACTCAGTACGTGCTCTTGTACTAGATAGGCGCAGATGTACGCACTTGGCCACGCAAACATAAAGGCCAGTCCCCACGAATGCATCAACTCCATAAAAAATCCGTCGATGAAGCCTTGTTTGACCACCAACAGGGCTGTTGAGATAATCAGTGACATCATCATCGCCATTAGACCTGTAAATATAAGGCGATAATATTTGCGGCGCGTACGTATTCTGATAGTGGGGAAATTGGCCATAGTATTCGATTGTCCTACATAGTGTTAGCTACGCCCAGCCTATGATGCGGGCATACGTTGTAAATATAATAGTCAGATAATGAGCAGTCATGTTAGATAGGGTGTGTACTACCAGTGTTAATCATACTCTGTGATGCCGAACGGGTAAAATCGTTATTATCAATGGTAGGGTTCACGTTATATTATTAATAAGTACTCTGCCAATCTAAACGAAAAAAGAAACACCAGAATATCTGATGTTTCTTTACTATCTCGTAGGATTATACAAATGAACCATTTACGAGCATCCTAATTCAACTGCAACGACCCTTTCGCATTCATCAGTAGCTCAACCACATCATCACCGCTAATCACTTCAAAGCGCTTGTCGATATCTGACTCTTCTACACCGTTGTGTTTCATACAAGCGCCGCAGACCAACACTTGACCACCTTTTTCGATAAAGGCCTCTAGTAACTCACCAGCTGGCTCAAACGGATCGCCGATATCTACATTGTCTAGCGCGTTTGGTTTTGCCAGATGCACCGCATCCACCATTAATATCACAGTAGCAGAATGGCCTTTTTTCAGTGCCACGCCTGCCATGGTAAATGCTAAAGTAATTTTGCTTGGGTTTGATTCGCTATTATCAAATAACGTGCCGACATAATCTGTTGTATTAGCCATATTATTCTCCTTATAGGACTATATTTGTTTTGTCTGAGTATGTACTCACAACTATCCTAACATTTATTATATGTATTTATATAATGAGTTGTTATGAAATAGTAGCTATAAGGTTGCTTGCTTGTACTATCTGTTAAATAAGATAAAAGTAATTAATTACTATCCTATAAGGTTAAGTTAGTCAGCTGTATCGACAGGCGGCCACGGACGATCAGCATCACTTTTGATCCACTCAGCCACGTAACCCGTTGGCGGTAGATCCCAGTCAGATTGGCCCAGTGCAGCCAGTACTTGTGCCGTGTCGATCACTCTGCCACCTTTGGTCACACCGGTACGCAGTAGACCAGATGAGCAGGGCTGTCCTTTGACCCACATTGATTGCTCAATATATAGCCAGCGCGCGTCGATACCGACGATTTTGGTTTTGAGTGTGACTTTTTGAAAGGCGCGAATACGCTTACGGTATTGAATAGTGCTGCCAGCGATGACCAAACCCCAGCGTTGTTTTAACAATTGCTTGCCAAGCCCAGTCCGTACTGCAAAGTCCATACGACCCAAATCATAAAGCGTAAATACGCGGCCGTTATTCATCTCCAAAAAATTATCTATATCGGATAGGCGGCAGCGAAATTGAATCTCACTGGTGTCCTTAAACGTCAGTGTGTCGCCCTTTTTTGCTTTTAGGGCAGCATGAGCGATGGTGCTAGCGTAACGGATAAATGGGTACATAAAACACTCTCAAAAAGTTATAAACGTTGGCGTTATTATTTCGTCATTGATGACAGTGATTATTTCTTGTCAGAGACCGCATCTTGATAAGGTTCTTTAATAGAAGCCACGCCAATATGATTAAAATAAGCACTGACGGTTTCGGGTATCCAGTTGATATCGAACTTTGAGGTTTTCGCTTTTTTACCATTTGTTCCCAATTGCTTAACGTTAGATTTATTATCAGTAGATTGACCGTTTACTGAAGAACTGTCTGCGCTATCTTTTGGATGATTATCGGAGCGATAACGCAAATAACCGATATGACCACCGTGCGGGGTATCTAAAATGGTGACACTATCAGAGACATCATTTGGCGTCGCGGTAAAGCCAATGAAAGGATCGTCTTTTGCACTAATTAATAGTAGAGGCTTGGTTACGTTGATCAAATAAGGTAGGGCAGAAGAAGATTGATAATAGTGATTGTTAGAGCGGTAGCCATGACGCGGGGCGGTGAAGATATCATCGAAATCGCTGATACGATTGACAGCTTTGATAGCATCAATTTCTTCTTTGGTAATATCGTTCGCCAACGCTTTTTTGATAATTGGATTGAGCAAATAAGGCGTATAGATACGATGACTCAAAAAGCTGTGCATGGTAATGGCCGCTGACGACATATCGACGGGAGCAGAGATGACCGCAGCGCCTTTGCAGATGGCTTCGTCACCATACTCACCCATGTACTTCGCTAGTGCATTACCGCCTAGTGACACGCCAGCCGCATAGATATTGGCATACTGCGCACGTAAGTTCTGTAGCGCGTGATGCACCTCGGCAGTATCACCCGCATTATAAAAAACTCGACCATTAGCTGGAATACCGCCACAACTACGAAAGTGCACCACCACAAAATGCCAGCCTTGCGCATGCATTTGATATGCCAGTGCGCGAGCATAATGGCTATCGCTGCTGCCTTCCATACCATGAAATAGCACAATCAATGGCGTTTGCTCAAGCTCACCATCTTTTGATGCCTCTACAGGATGCGCATCATAAAAATCGTAAGCAATATCGGTTTCACTTAAGGAATCTTGCATCACCACGCGGCGATACGTCGGTGCTTTGGGTGCAAAGAACTTGGGTAAGATGCTTTGTAGATGTGGATTGGTCAGCCAAAATGGTGGCTTAAAAGGGGCTGGAGAAAAAGGTTTGGTTGAAGTTGACATATATTGGTCTTATTTAATAATTGTGGAAAAACAAATAGAGTAGCGTGATAAGGTTTTTTTTATCATAACGCCAGTACCTGTGAAAACCAATAATTTTCAGTGAACGCATGATTACTGAAAACAGTTATTGAAAACAGCTACTGGAAATTAGCTACTGAGAAGTAGGTGCTAAAAATAATTTACCGAAAAACAGCTCCTGAAACAATTTAACGAATAAATATATTGAACACAGAACTGTCCAAAATTTGCGACGAGAATAGCTAGGCAGCATTTTTAATCTTCTGGCTTATCTAATACTCGACCATCCATTGCTAAACGCGCTTTTAAATTTTCGACATCTGCTTCAGCAAGTGTGGCGGTTAAGGTCACTTGTTTGCTATAGGAGACATCGTCGATATGACCGCCAAGGCTCTCTATCATATAGCGGCATTGGGCTTCGGTGGCAAACTCTGCCAGTATCTGAATCTGGGTCATCGGTACATAAGGGTTTAGTATCATCTCGTCGACGGCCGCTTGAGCAGAGCCCGCATAAGCACGGGTGAGACCGCCAGCACCCAATTTGATACCACCGAAGTAACGCACCACGATGATAATCACGTTGCCGATCGACTTATGCTGCAGTACATTCAATATCGGTCGACCCGCTGTACCGCTAGGCTCGCCATCATCATCAAACCCTGCACTGGTGGTATTATCAGGGTCGCCCACGATGTAGGCCCAGCAGAAGTGACGCGCATCTGTGTACTCACCACGTAGCTGTTCCACGTGAAACATTGCTTGCTCACGGGAGGTCACAGGATAGGCGTAAGCAATAAACTCAGATTTTTTAATTTCGAGGCGCGTGGTAACGGCACGTTTTAGCGTTTGATAGCTCATATTTCATCAGGCTTAGGTTGGATATGTTAAACTGGTCTGACTTTCACTGGCTTTTGTATTGAGCACAGTGTTTATTTAATTTTTCATTATAGTACCATTTCTAACCATCGAAGATAACGAGCCGCTCACGGCTGAGTGCTGGCGTCGTTAGTTTCTGATTTAGGGCTGGTATAATAAAACCGATGGTAGTAAATAGTATGCGTTTAGATAAATTTATTAGTAAAGCCACTGAGCTGTCGCGCAAAGAGTCAAAAAAGATCATGCACGCCGGCGAGATTACCGTAAATGATCAAGTAGTTAAAGATCCTGGCCTACATGTCGATGTGGTCAATGATGACGTGATGTGGGCGGGCGAGCCGTTGTCAGTTGCTGCTGGTAATCGCTATATCTTGTTGTACAAACCTGAAGGCTTTGAGTGCACGCTAAAAGTTAAAGAGTATCCAATTGTCACCGAACTGATTGCTGTACCAGAATTGGGTAGTCTGCGTATCGCTGGACGTCTCGATGTTGATACTACTGGTGCGTTACTGATGAGTGATGATGGCGGCTGGCTGCACCGTGTCACCAGTCCTAAGCACGAGCATGCAAAGGTGTACGAGCTGACTTTGGCAGATGCAATGGATAGTGATGCACAAGAAAAAGCCGTTAAGAAAGTGGCTGAAGGCATCTTGCTTGAAGGGGATTACGAGCCAACCAAACCTGCTGTTCTTGAGTTCATCGATGAAAAACATGCACGTCTAACATTAGAGCAGGGCAAATACCATCAGGTCAAACGTATGATGGGTTACTTCGGTAATCGAGTCACTGAGCTGCACCGCGCTAGTATCGGTCATATCAATCTAGAAGGCCTAGAAAAAGGCGACAGTCGTTTCTTAACGCCAGAAGAAGTTGCTAAGTTTTAAGAAATGAGCACTGAAATTATTAAGCTTTGGCATTAATACTTGTCTTGAAATTATCATTCTAAACCCATTAGCAGCCGCTACTTAGTGTGCTGCTTTTTGCGGTCTGCTATATTGTATTTATGTCTATTATCTAGCTGTGTTGCCTACCTCTTAAAACTAAGTATAGTCAGTCCAAAATAGAAAAGGTACAATGCTTTTAAACCAAGCAAAGAGAAATATAAAAGATGACCTACTCAGCAGA